>ERZ780000.4-NODE-4-length-107265-cov-12.138746_pt1 | contig 107265 bp, 131 predicted proteins | sample MGYA00511089_ERZ780000 | MGnify/ENA primary metagenome ERZ780000 (study PRJEB29588, sample SAMEA2146321) | human gut metagenome | biome: human gut; feature: human-associated habitat; material: faeces | place: Denmark | collected 2008/2010 ...
AAAGAGCGGTTCTCCTATTTCGGGTGTGACAGTGGAAGACAATATAAGTTCGGGTGTGACAAGCTCGAACGGTACCGTATCATGGATGGTTCCGTGTAACGATACTTATGCATGGGTGGCAACAAGTCAGAATTACTTTACGGAGAGCGGAAGTTACACAGTAGGACCGGAAGAGTTCAGCAAGACGATTGACATAATAATGGAAGACGGTGCGGTACTGGAAGTAAGGGTGTCAAACGGTACGAACATAGTGCTGCCCGTACTTAACACTTCCTCTACTGGACTTAACAATTTGCGTGTGAAATGGGGAGATGGAGACCAGACATTAGGAACAAGTTCGCACACCTATAGTTCCGGAGGAACAAAGATAATATTGTTTGACTTTAACGGAATGTCGGCCAATTTATCGTGGAGTGCAGACGGATTTTCAAGTTTTCAGAATTGTTTGACAAAAGTAATCAAGTGGTTTACTGAGGATGTGAGAACGTCATGGGGAAAGGGAGCTTTCCAGGATTGCAGTAGTCTTGAATCGGTTGTAAGTTGGACCACAAGCCTTATGAGCGGTTCGGCAGATTCGTTCTTTTATGGATGCAGCAGTTTGAGAAGCGTTCCAGCAGGATTGTTTGATTTTATAACAAGCGGTACATTTGTTAGCACATATAGAGATAGTGGGCTGAGTGGTTCAGTGAACTTGTCGAGTGTGCTTGCAGGGAACTTGATAAATGATTACTCCAGTTGTTTTTATGGATGTAAAAATATTTCTTCCGTAAGCGGACAGTTAAGGACGTCAAGTAATGGAACGTCTTTGAATTATATGTTTGCCGGATGTAGCAGTATGTCAAGTATAAGTAATGATATTGGAGCGACGAATATAAAAACATGTATATATATGTTTTCCGATTGTTCTAATTTGCAATCACCATGCAGAATAACGTTCAGATATGTTTCGGGAGAGACAATAAACGCATACGGTTTTTGTAATGCTTCGGGCGTATCGTCATTACCGAGCAACATGTTTTCCGGGACCGTGGGTGAATTGTTTTTGGGACAGGCGTTTTATAAATGTACCAATCTGTCAAGCATAAGCTCTGGTGCATTCAATTACACGACGAATGGAGGTACACAATGTAACGAAATGTTTTACGGCTGTACAAGCTTGCTGAATGTAAGTGGTGTGACAATCCCCGATATTAGAAATGCGTCCGGTATGTTTCGGAATAGTGGTTTGACTACTATAACATCATCCTTGTTTTCTGATTCTTCGCAATGTAGTTCTTACACATATTGCTTCAGTGGTTGCAGGAATCTGAGGACGGCAGGTTCGCAGGGCAATCCTATCACACCGCCCGAACATTCGGTGACGGTAAATATTAATAGTATGTTTGAGAATTGTTCTAATTTGTCGACAACCGAATATGCTTTCGGTGATGTGACTGTAAATAAACCTGGACCTACCGGAACAGATAATAGTTATATAGAATCGGGGGTACTAAAACATATGAATAGTTGCACAGACGCATTCAGCGGTTGCTCAAATATGACGTCTCAACCGAGATGGGAATGTATAGTGGCCGGAGTAAAATTACCAGCAGCTTATATGCCTTTGTTCTTCTATTTTGAAAAACTATTCCAACCGTATCAATTCGGTTTTCCGGATGTTGACAGTCTCCCTAAAAGCGGATGTTTCAGAGGATGTACAAGGATGTATAATTACGCAGATTTCAACAGAAATTGTCCAGAATGGTTCTAATTTTGTAAATAAAAATTTATAAATATATGGCGCAGATAAATGTTAACAGAAACACTTTTTTAGAAAAAGAAGAAGTGATGAATATGCAGTCTTTCCTACAGAACTCTTTGCTTGGAAAGATTCTTATTGCCGGAAGTTATACATTCGGCATAGTGACAAACAACCCTACAAAATTCAAGTCCGACTTTGAGACTGTGGACACCTTTATAGACAACAAGGCGTTCGAGGTGCAGCAGGGAACACAGGGAGGAACGGTAAGGATATTGCCGGGTATGGCGGTAAACTCATTGGGGCAAGTAATAAATATTGTCAACATATACGATAACTTTGCCATCCCGGCAGACAGCGTGTATTACTGGCTAAAAATCGGGTATTCGACAAAGAATTACGAAAACGGATATGTGAGTATCAACCAGAAGGGTGTAGTGACCGGAACCGTGGATTTTTCCGGTAAGGTGAGAGGACAGGCAGGGAAAACCCCGGTAGCGATAAAGTTTTTGAAGGACGACGGTTCACAGCCCCTAAATAATGGTGTATATGAGATAGTCAATATAATAGATAACAAGAATATTGTATTAACGTCCGAATCCGATTTTGTTGCGGAAACAAATTTGCAAGTCGTGATACTGGGAACGGTGCCGCTTGGAAAGGTATTCACGGACGCGCAAATGGAAGGGCTTTACACCTATGATTGGTTTACGTTGGGGCTGACACAGGAAGTGACCTTGGAACAGCCGCCTACCAAGTCGGTAAACGAGTTTTACATAGCAAGAGTGAGAAACAACGGTGGTACGGTCACGATTGACAATACGGCAAAAACGGAATATTGGTCTTTGGCAGGCATGCCGAAACCGAAAGAATAAGAAAGGAGGAGAAAATGAAATTATTATATACAGTAAGTTCCGGATATATGGCAGAACAGCAGAATGTTTCCTACTCGATAGGGGGATTTGCGTCTTCCACGACAATACCTAATGACATGTTCGGTAATTTGTTTGACGAATTGAGCGTCAACACTATAAGAAATGCAAGAAACGAATACAGGGCTATAGTGCTGCACAATGACAGCCAGGAGGTGGCAAAGGGTGTAAAGATATGGTTCGAGAACCCGGAAACAAATGTGTGTTCGTTCAAGGTGGGTGCCGTGGGAATGATGGAAAGTGAAGACGGAAGCCGATATATGGGGAGTACACCTAATATATACAGTAGACCCTATACAGTCCAGTTTTACGAGGCTACAGAAGAAAACCCGGTGTCTATCGGGGATATGCAGCCGGACCAGATGATAGGTATTTGGGTGGAAAGGAGTATAGACAAGGAAAAGGCTTTGGAAGAGTATAACAAAGTGGCAGAGAGGGATTTAGCTACGGAAACGAGATATAAGCCTATTCAGAAGGAAACACAAGAAATGTTAAATATGCAATTTTATTGGGAATAAGCTATTGCGTATGTCATAAACAAATATTATCTTTGTGGTGTGATTGATAAGGGAGTGTTAAGCCTCCCTTTCTTAATCGGGTTAGACATAAACAAATATTATCTCGAATATGAACAATATTGTAGAACTTAACGGATTGCAGGGTGTAAAGAGTGAAAAGGTTTACGCCTATTTTTCAACCGAACCGAAAGAGGTGCAGAATGCCCTGGAGCTTGGAATAGCATGTACCGGGGCTGATGATAACGGGGCGTACAACATTTATTTTGACGATGAAGAAAACATATGCTGTGAATACATGCAGCGTTGTGTCACGAAGGAGTTTAAAAAGGTGGAAACAATAGAAGAAGCTGTGTTGTGGATGGAGGGTTATTTTTAATATAAAGGGTTATGACAGAAAAGATTATTAAAAAGGAAGATGTAGAATACAAGCTGACATGTAGTTTGTTTATGGAATGGAACCGTCCGGCAAAGTATAGATTTAAACTACAGCAAAGAGAGTGCGGAAAAAGGAAATGGTTGGATTTAAAAGGAGAGGAATACTTGGTATATACAGAGAAAGATATTGTTTTGCAGTATGTGAGTAAAGAAGATGTGTTAGAGCTTGCTTTTGAGGAATACAAGAAATACTACCCTAATAATGAAATGCTGAAATGAAGACATTAATTTTTGATGTGATGCTGAATGAGCAATATATACACACGTTCAAATATAAATACAATCCTCTGTTTCCTATTGAGGAGGAAGAGTTAAGGAAGTTTGTGGAAGAGAGATTGCCGACATTGAAAGGGAAGAAATTCAAGATTTTGTTTTAGGGTATGAATCTGAATGCTATCATAAAGAAATGGTTCTGTCGCCATGAATGGGAGCTGATGTATGAGAGAAAGGTTACGGCATGGGATGAGTTAGGATGTAATAAATATATTGCCAGATATTACGTCTGCAAGAAATGTGGCAGATACAAGAAAACCAAAAGTTATTGATATGAAACAGACAATAGAAGAAGCCGAGAAAGAATATTGCGATAATAATTATCCGTATTCAGATTTGAATATAAGGTTAATGGTGGAAAATGCGTTTGAAGCCGGAGCAGACTGGCAGGCAAAACAATCACCGTGGATAAGTGTAGAGAAGCGATTACCGGAAGTTGGTGAACTTGTTCTTTGTAGAATGGTATCAAACGGAGCGATAGTAAGTGGATTTATTATACCTATGCCAAGTGGGAGACCTCGTGTTGTAACATTGCCGGATTTTGAATTTGAAGATTATGGCGATTACGTTTGTGACATGTGGACACCTATTCCCTCATTCGATGAGATACTCGAAGCAAACAAGGATGTACTGGAACGGATTAAGGAGAAAGGAGATTGAAAATGATAAAGAAATGGTATGAAGTTTCGTGTGATTTGTGCGGAAATGGTTTAAATCACTATGCAGAATTAAAACCTACTTGCACTGATTTAAGGAGAGATGGTTTTAAAGTTAAAATCAAAAACGGAAAGGTGTTTGTTTTTTGTAAAGAGTGCTATGAAAAGATAAAGAAGGAGACAAAGAAATGAAAGGAAATGTATTTGACAAAATAAGAAAAGCATCTAATAAATACATAGAGTATATGATTGCTTGTGACTGTGTAGCCAAAGAAGCACAAAAACATATAGATTGGGACAATAATGTTTCGTGTGAATATTATCCCGGTGATGGAATATGTATAATGATAGACGAGCATGTTTGTTATGCTAATACATTCTTTGACTTGGTGGAAGAATCAAAGAACGGTATGGTTGACAGGAAAACGTTTATAAGAAATTGTATCTGACATGGAAAGATATAGGATTGTGAAAGAAATAAGGTATAGTGGCTGTATTCCGATAGTCGTGTATTGCGTACAAGTCAGAAAAGACAAATGTATTTCGTCTGAATGGATAAATGTAAAAGGTTTTGATACCTATAAGAGAGCGAAAGAATTGTTGAATATTTTAAATAGTTATTGATATGGAAATAGTTCCGGATTTAACAAAGGGTGGTCTATCTAAAAACCAGGTAGAATATGTTCAAAAGAAACAGCATGAATATAAATTGACGGATAAGAAGAAAAAGATTCCGGGTCATATTCTATTTTCATTTAATCTGAAAACGAAAGAGATAAAGAGAGTTTCTATTACCAACGAAGTTTCAATTGTATTAAACGGGAAACCTATAATGAAAAATAAAGTAGTTATTGAACCGGATTGCTATTATGAACAAGCTTTGAATGAAAAGAATTTTAGAAAAAGATTAAAGAGGATTGGGCTAATATGAAAACAATTAAGATTTCAAATTTAAAAGAAGGGGATTTGTTCATATATAAAGACGTAATGTATGAAATTGTACATAAGGACAAATGGGAAACCTATTGTAAATATGTCAATGATAAAAGCCATTTAGGAGGATGGTTTTCAAGTGAATATCTTTATTGTAAATTTAGTAATTATACAAAAGTAGAGATTTAGATGCTATGAGTAAATATAGATACAGAGAAGTAAAGAATTATATCCACAACGAATTAAAGTTGACTAAAGAGGATATAAAGGAAATTATGATTCCAATCGTGAAAGAAGAAGTCAAACGTATCTTTCATAACACCTACGGAAACGACGTTGATATAGAGAGGTGGGTTCGTTGTATGGTTTCCAACGAGATACAAAGACATGGTGATTACTCTATGATAAGGAATTTGTGCAGGGAGATAATTAAGGAAGAAATTGCCGATAGGTTGTCAATTGATATAAGTCTTAAAAAGAAAGAGGGGTAAAATATGCAGGACGAAATTTCTTGGAACGATAATACTCGTTATGATATTTATAATCCATATGTTGATATTTCTCCTTTAGAACCATGTGATGCACCTAAAATGAGAAAATATCGTCCAAAAGATGATAGATGTACAAACAAGCAGATTGCGAAACGCAGGAAGAGGAATAAGAACCGTAAAACACATAGGAAATGAGCAGGTTTGAGAAAGAAGTTCTTCCTTTCATGGAAGAGGAAATTATGCGAAAACTCCGTACATACAACGTGTACAGTACAAAGGAGTATGAAGATATACGAAAGGCAGTAAGGTATTCAATTAGGTTTTGCAAGAAACATAAAATAGTTCGATGTGAAGATAAAGATTTAAACAAATAAAGGAACGAGAAATGAAAAAGTACAAGGTTTTATTTTGTGATATGGACGGCACGTTAATAGAAACTGCAAGTGGTGAGACGTTTCCAAAGGGGATATGGGACATGAAATTTAAGTTTGATGTCATGGATGCAATAAAGAATTTGAATCCCGAAGAAATTTTTATCGTGACAAACCAGGGAGGGATAGAAAAAGGGTTGGTTCCAGAATCATTTATTTATGTAAAATGTGAGTACGTGAGTTACAGTATAATGGATTATTGCGACATTGATACGCGTTTTAAGTATTGCGGAAGCAATGACAGAAGCAACCCTATGAGAAAGCCAAATACCGGAATGCTTGAAGAACTTTTTGATAATTACAATACATGGAAAGATTTCAGTTTGGAGGTAGAAGATTGTTTAATGATTGGTGATGCAAGCGGCCTCGAAGGGCAGTTTTCAGACAGTGACAAGAAAACAGCCGAGAATTTTGGCATAGACTATATGGATGTCAGCGAGTTCGTAAATGTTTACGGGAAAGGGTGTGATTATGGGATTTAATAGAGGAACAAAGTTAGGCGCAGAAAACAGAAAAGGGCATAGATGGATAAACAACCCCAACAATGCGCATAGAAAGTGTACGAAGTGCGGCTGTATGGTCGATGTGACTTCCTCAAAAGGAGAAAGTATCTATACATACACAGACAATAAAGGTAATAAATCGGCTGAATGCCCTAATTGTATTTGATTATGGAAGTAAGTTATAAAATATTCGATTCAATAGAATATAGTATTCGTTGTGAAGAGCATGATATACATTATCCAAACGGGCCTTATCCTACTGTAGAAGAGTTTACCTATAAAAGCACTGGAAAGGTGGTAGGGTATATAGATGGAGGCTTTTTTAGGAAAGATAAGTTTTTGATAGTGGATAAGGAAACTAAAAAGTTTATGAAAGTGAAAGTAAGTGATTGTGAAATATTAGAATATTGATTATGGAAGTAAAGAACGGAATAATAATAGATGGAGTGCTGCATGAAGCTGCGAATTATCCAAATGATTATGAATGTACTATATGTTCTCTTCGTAAGGAATGTGATGAATTAGAGAATCGTTGTGATGAATGGATTTGCAGACTTATTGATTGTAAGTATTTTATCAATCGTGGCAAAGTAACAGACATTAAGATAGATAAGGAGGAATAACAATGGAAAGCGATAAACTTATATTAGATGCTTGTTGTGGCAGTAGAATGTTTTGGTTTGACAAGCATAACCCTTTGGTTTTATTTGTAGACAAGCGTTCAGAAACACTTACAGCTAAGGACAAAGATAGAATCAGAACTATAGATGTAAAACCGGATGTGATAGCCGATTTTACTAATTTGCCGTTTGAGGATAATTCTTTTTATATGGTGGTGTTTGACCCACCTCATTTAAAAACACTTGGTGAAACCTCATGGATGGCTAAGAAATACGGTAAACTGCCAAAAGATTGGAAATCACTCATACACGACGGATTTACCGAGTGTATGCGCGTCTTGAAACCTAATGGAACGCTCATTTTCAAATGGAACGAAAGTGAGATAAAAGCTTCGGAAGTTTGTCCGTTATCCCCTTTAAGCCTCTATTTGGGCATACCACCGGAAGGCAGAGCAAAACAATATGGATGTGTTTTATGAAGCAAGAACAGGAGGAATGACAATGGAAAATAGAAAGAAATTGGCGATAGCGACTATATGTCGGGCTTATTTGAATATTCACGGCTTTATCACGCCAGCAGAAAACAGAGGAGGAATAAATGATGCACCAGTGTGACTATTGTTGTTGGTATAACGAAAGATACGGGAATTGCGATTGTCCGTATGTAATGAAGAAGTCGGCTTGTGATAAAGCTAAAAAGGAGAAAGAAAGGAGTGAGAAATGAACGTATTGGAACATTATGTAATAGAAATAATAGGGAAACCTTATTATCACGATTACGGAAGCGGAAAATATAGGTGGTGGCTGAAAGTTAAAGCCATTTGTTACGGCACAGAATCGGAAACGACGTTAATGTTTGACAGTGAATCTGATGCGCTGAATGTATGTAAAGGGTATATGTTTTTAGCTTAAAAGAAATTGGGAAATGGAAACAAAACAAGTATTATCAATAGAACAAATGAAGCACTTGCAGGAGCTTGGATTAGATACAAGCGATGCAAGTGTGTACTGGAAAAGGGTATCACATGGAAGCCGTATTAATGATAAATACAAAGGTGTATGGTTTTTGAGTTTACAGAAGGAGTTTCAGACTTGTGGGTTTACGTCGTATGAAATACTTTCTGCTTATACATTAGGAGATATTCTCGATAAGCTGCCAGAATCAGTACAGGTATATGATTTGTACATATTTAAGAAAGTGGGGTTGTGGTGGCTCAAATATGTAGACGTAACGAATAATGGAACCGTTCGTTTAGAAAAAATGCCGAAGTTGATAGATGCCGCCTATTATATGTTGTGTTGGTGCATTCAAAAGGGGTTTGTTAAAACTAATAAGGAGGTTAAAGATGGAAGAAAAGAAAATTGATTGGGAACAGAGGCGTTATGAAATAGCGAAAGCTGCAATGCAAGGATTTTGTAGCAATTCACAGAAACAATTTATAAATGTTGATTCAAGTATAATAGCAAAATTGAGTATTTGTTTCGCTGATGCACTGATAAAGAAATTGAAAGAAGAATAATCATGGAAGCACATGTAATGAAACTTGAAAACAACTGTGTAATTGTTGACGAGGAATATTTTAACGAGATAAAGAAGCAGTCAGAATTTAACCAGGAAAGGATAAATGAGATTGCAGAGGAAAAGTTTTTGGAATACGTCAAAGAAAGCGGTATCAAACTTTCCTACGAAGTGAACGGAACACCTTATATATTTCATCATGACTTGTTGAATGAATTGAACTATGAGGAAAGAGGATATCCGGAATCCGTGTCAGAAAGGGTGAAGCATATTATCGCAGACGATATAACCGAGGCTTTGAACGACAAGTTTAAAGGACTGAAAGACGAGGTTTTGAATTATGCCTTAAGTGAGTTTGACAAACAGAAACACGGTTTAGAGGCTACTGTAAAAATATGGAAACATTTCGCATTAATCTTTATCATTACGACTATTGTTCTAACAATTAGACTATTTTTATTGTGAAATGATGTTAAACAACCCACATTTTACACATAAGCAGTTGCGTATGTCATAATATAATCTTATCTTTGCATTGTGAGATTAAGAGATGAAAAGTCAAACAAATAAAAAAGATAAGGTTATGAAAGCAAGATTTTTAGAAAAGTTCATCATGATGGAGTTTGTAAAAGGGAATTTGGATTCACAAGAACAAGTTAATGAAATGATAACTCTAATACAAAAGAAATTGGGTATATCGGTAGAGAATGCAGGAGAATTTTTAAGAAACGCAATCGGTGCTAACATTTAAAAAAGAAGGTAACTATATAGCACTTTGCACTAAAAATTATATAAATAAATAGGAAATTTAAAATATTCTATTTATATTTGCGACATGTATTTAACGGAGCAACATATAATAACAGTTAATGACAAGAGGTACAAGGATTTAGACCGGATTTGTTTCTTATCTAAGAACTTGTATAATGCGGCTTTGTATATCATAAAGCAAGAATTTCTTGTTTCCGGGAAATGGATAAGGTCTACAGAACTTAACAAAAAGATGGTTGCAGAAAACAATGTTGATTTTAGGGCTTTGAGTGGTTCCTCTTCCCAGCAAATTTTAATGGCTTTGGATAAGAATTTGAAATCTTATTTTTCTGCCATTAAAGCATGGAAAAGAGATAACAAGAAATTTACCGGATGCCCTAAATTCCCGAAATACAAGCATAAAACAAAAGGAAGAAATGTATTTTCTTATTCTTATGTGCAATTCAGACACAAAGGAGAATACATTTATTTCCCGAAAAAAGAAGGTTTGCAACCATTGAAAACAAGATGCAAGGAAGGAACGGTTAAGCAAATAAGATTTGTACCGAAAGCAGACTGTTATGTAATAGAACTGGTATATGAATTAGAAGCAAAGGAACAGTTACCGGATAATAATAGATGTATGTCTATTGATTTGGGAGTTAACAACCTTGCTTCTATTGTAACGAATACGAGTAACAAGGTTGTTTTGGTAGATGGAAAGAAATTAAAGTCTATTAATCAGTATTATAACAAGAAAAAGGCTAAAATTCAATCACAATTAAAGAAAATAAATGGAAAGGAAAATTCGAGACAGTTAATGAACCTTACAAGAAAGAGAAACAATAAGGTCAAGGATTATTTGCATAAGACAAGCAAGGAAATTGTAAGCATGTGCTTGAAAGACAACATAACTACATTGATAGTAGGACATAATGACGGATGGAAACAAGAAGTAAATATGGGTAAAAGAAACAATCAGAACTTTGTTTCAATTCCGTTTGAAACGTTCATATCAATGTTAAGGTACAAATCTGAAAGACAAGGACTAAGATTTGTTGAAATAAACGAATCTCACACGTCAAAATGCAGTTCTTTAGATTTAGAAGAAGTAAAACATCATGATAGTTATATTGGAAAGAGAGTAAAAAGAGGTCTTTTCAGAACAAAGAACGGGATTTTACTCAATGCAGATATAAACGGAGCCTACAACATCATGAGAAAAGTAAAGGGGGATGCAGCAATGCCACCCTATAGAGGGTTTGGGTATAACCCAGTTAAGAAATTTATTAACAAATAGATACAAGTGTAAACTTGTATATAATTACCAAATTAGGGCTACAAATTTTTAAAATCTAAAAGAAAATGGCGCAAAAACTATCTGCCGGATTTATGGCAGAATTATTCAAACTTGTATATATGGATTTGAATATCACTCGAATGGTAGTAAATAATCTGACTTATCAGTTAATACCCAAAGAGTGGCCCGGCTTCAAATTCTTATTAAAAGAGGCAACAGAAGTATTGAAGGAAAAAGATAAGGTTCCTTCTTTGGGCGTGGTGTCCCAAAAATACGCTGATAGTGATTTTGTGATTGAAGCGATAGACGCTGTGCAGGCAGCCGCCAAAGTAGACAAGGAAATTATTATAGACCAGTTGGAAGCGTATATTAAAGACGTGGAATTCCAGCTACTTTCTAAAAAAGTACATGATTTGTACGAAGAAGGAAAGAAAGAAGACGCTATACGGGTAAATGCGGAAGAGAGCCAAAGAATATTGTCCCTATCATTAAGGCATGAAGCAGGTGGTTTCCAAAAGGTTTTTGCCGATTTTGACAAGAGAATGAGAGGAAGACGGGAAGAGGAAGACGGGGAAATTCCGTCACGTGTAATGTTCGGACTTGATAAGATAGATGATATTTCAGAAGGTGGTGCCACGATAGAAGATACCGTATTATGGATTATGAGGTCGGGTGTGGGTAAATCAACTGCATTAAGATATCATGGGATGCAGGCAGCCTTTGATGGACACCCGGTCTTGCATATACAGTTGGAGGGTGGTGCGCGTGCGTGCCTGGAAAGATACGACCAGTTCTGGACGGGACAAAAATACGGGAATATCCGAAAGGGTGTCATAGATGATAAGCTGGCAGAAAAGCTTGACAAGGCGTTTGAAAACATAAAATCCTATTCTAAGGACATAGATGTATATTCGTTTGAAAAATTCGGGCAGGCTACAATGGTGGATGTCCGTAATGTGATTGTATCTTATTACAAGAAAAACGGTTATTATCCGCATGTATTGATATTGGATTCTTTGGACCTTGTGGCAACCGGGACAAATAGAGTTGTAGACAATAACCCTACATTCAAAAAAGAAAAATTACAGACATGTGCACAACTTTTGAAAAATTTATGTGTAGAGTTTAAAATGGTGGGATTTACGGCAGCACAAGCCGGAAATGTGCCGTTGGAAATATGGGACAATTCGGACAAAGTGATAGACAGAAGCTATACGGAAGGGGATAGAACACTTGTAAAGCCGTTTTCCTTTGTGTTTACCGGGAACCGGACAAGGGAAGAAAAGAAACAAAATAAGATGCGTATCTATATGGATAAGGTACGCGATTACGATACGGTAAAAGACACGTTTACTATTGTGACGGATTACGGCAGGGGGCGTTTTTGTGACAAGGCGCTGACAGCCGAATATTACGGAGGTGACAAGGGTTTCACATCCTCTACTCCTAATAAAAAGACAAGAAAGAAAAAGGATGAAGACGGTGAAAAGCAAAATGATGTTAAAACAGAGACAATTTAGACATAAGCACTTGCGTATGTTATAAACAAATCTTATCTTTGTAGTGTCTTCTTAAGGGAGGAAATAAAAAGAAGTCAAACAGATAAAGATAAGAGTTATGAAGGCAACGGATTTGTTTAATTATAGAAAAGAAGAATTTGAAACGGTTGAATCATTCTCAAAGAGAGTGTATGAAACGGCAAAGAGATACAGAAGTTGTTTATACTTTACTCCACAAGAAAGTTACCATGTATTAATGATACTTGCAAAATATTATAATGAAAATGTATCTGATATTCTTTCTGCTATAAGAGATATTGAATTTAGATGCGCTTCAAGAAAGTACAGAATACAATGGGTTAAATGCTTGGCAGACCATTATTTAGTAATAGAAAAAAGGTAATGTTTAGGGTTGATAAAAACGAGGTAATATCCGAACTGAACCTATCTTTGTTCGGAGCAAAAGGTTTCATGCAGGACCGGAACAAAGAATGTCCTTTTTGCAATAAAAAGGGGAAATGGGGGATAAAGTTCAATGATGCCGGGAATAACGGTGCATTCCATTGCTTCAAATGTGGCATGAAAACCACCTTAAAAAAGTTTTTGGAAAAGATAGGAAGGAAAGACCTTATAAAGCAGGATTATGAAAACACGGTAAAAATGCAGAAATTGACGCCTCTAATAGACGACGAAGAAGAGGAAACAATAGAGGAAATCAAGGAATGCACTCTTCCTAAAAAACTGGAATATATAGAAAAGGACGAATATTTGGATAAAAGGGGATTCGTGAAAAGGTATTATGAAGAATTCCGTCCGGCAGAAACAAAATTCTTTCTTGAAAGAAAGCTGCACGATAAGTTCATATTCCAGTTTACCATGAATGGCAAATTAGCCGCATGGCTGGCACGTTCAAAGAAAAGTAAGGAATGGCATGAAGAGAACCTTCAAAGGTTCAAGGAGGGAACAGAAAAGCTTGTATTGAGGTATGAAAATTCGCGTGACGGGTTCTCCCATGTGATAGGGGGATATGACAATATAACGGACGAGACGGACACGGTTATAATAGTAGAAGGGATGTTTGACTATATATCGGTTGACACGAAATTGCATCTCTATGAATCACCCGACATAAAGTGCGTGTTTACATTCGGTAACAACATGGGGTTAAGCCAGATAAGGCTATTGAGGGACAAACCAGGCATAAGGAACGTGATTTTGATGTACGACCCCGACAAGCCGGAAATGATTAAGACGGTATCAATGACCTTGCAAAGGTACTTCAATGTACAGATTGCCGAACTGGAAGACAAGAAGAAAGACCCTGGGGATGCGACACAAGAAGAACTCCTATGGGCGCTTGACAATATGACAGAACCGATTAATTATTATACAAGACATTTATAGTGTTGATTTTTTGCCATTTATCCTAATTTTTGTTAGATTTGAAGTCAAAAATAAGGACATGGAAAAATCACGGAAAATCAGTCTGGAGCAGTTTGTAATTAACTTGCAATTGGAGTATTTGAGTTGTAAATTACGCTCGATAGTTTACAATCGTATAGAAAGTGTCGAGCTTGTGAAGATATATAAGGACATAGCGGAGAAGAAGAAAGCAAAGATTCTGAACTTGAAACAAAGGTTCCGTCTTGGTACGATGTTTGACAGTGACAAGGCGTTTTCAGATTTTTACTTGAAGGAATTTTTGCAGGAATACGGGTTGCCGAACTTGCAATATTCGGAGAAAACGAAAAAGTCGGTTATGTTCTGGGACAGGTTCCACCTATTGAAACCAGGCACTATAGTGATATACAAGGGAAGGGAATATAAGGTGAAGATAAACCATCCGAATGACGATAATGTGGTAATATGGGTTAATAACATACCGGAACAGATACCCTATACTTATTTCAAAATGAGATGGTTAGAAGAAATTGATATGAAAGATTTAAAATAATTGGAGATAATATTTGTTTATCTCAAAATTTAATTCTTACTTTGTATCACAATTAAAAACAAAAGATATGAATTATTTCGAGTATGAAGAAAAGGCGGCTACTACAGCTTGCTATAATGAAAAAGTGGCTTTGTCTTATGTAACACTTGGTTTGTGTTCGGAGATGGGAGAAACCTACGAGAAAATCAATAACGAGGCAGAAACGGAAGAAATCTCTAAAGAAATCGGGGATATGTTCTGGTATCTTGCCATGATTCGTAAAGAATGCAATCTTGACATTGAAGGTTGGGATTGGAAAGAAGCTTTGACAAATGCGGAAGGTGCAGGCGTGTTTGATTTGCCCGTGGAAGTCGGAAAGATTGCAGACCAAGTTAAAAAGTGGTTGCGTGACGATTGGAAAGAAGCCGAGCAGAATGTATTCCCGGAAGCAAGAAAGAAAGCTGTTTTGGAAGCCTGGAAAAACGCCTGGAAGGTAATAAACAGCATGATTAACCGCGTAGGGCTTGATACGGAAAAGATTGCCGAGCAGAATATAGAAAAACTGTTTTCGCGTAAACAACGCGACAAAATTCATGGAGCAGGAGACAACAGATGAGAAATTATGATAAAATATTAATGACCGGGGCGCAGGGTACGGGGAAAACAACCCTATTGAAAGCCTTACAGAATGAACCGGAATTCGACAACTGGAAGTTTTACACGAATGTTGTCAGAACGATGGTTGAGGAGGAAGAAATAACCATCAATAAGGAGGGTACTTCTGAATCACAAAAGAAAATATTCGACAAATACACCCAAATAATGGAAGATGCTATGAAACAACCTTCCATTAGTGACAGATGTATTATTGATGTGAATGCCTACACTTCATGGCTTTTTGATAATTGCAGCCCGAAAGACCCGGAATATAATAACCTGGCAGAAGAAGACTTTAAGGAGAAACGACAGATTGTAAAGCGAAAATATGAATTCCCTTTACTTGTCTATCTTCCTATCACATTCAGATTGCAAGGTGATGAGGTCCGTTCGGAAGATGAAGAATACCAGAAAGAAATAGACCGGAAAATAAAGCAGATTGTCGATAATTACGGAATACCCTACATTTCTGTTTCCGGTTCAACGGAAGAACGAGTACAGCAGATTAAAGATGCCGTATTCGGGAAAAAGGAGGACTGATGTATGGAATTTTCTTTGTTGACTTTAAGAAATGTTGGTCGGAAGCTTGGAATACAGAATGTTTCCGGATTCAGAAAGGAAGACCTTTTGCAACAAGTTGTTGAAAGACTGGAAGCAAAGGGAAAGACGCTTGAAGAATATGCAAAGGAGGTATCTGTAAACACCCAAAAAGGGTATGTAAAGAAAAAGTTCAATCTTTCACCTAAAGGAGAAAACCCGTACAAGAAAGGGAGTATATCATATAAGGTATGGGAAGAACTTGCAAAGAATGACGGTCGGTCATTCAGCCGGATGGCAAAAGAGCTGGGAACGCATTACAACGTTGTTTCCGTTTGCTGTAGAAACCATTTTGACAAATCATAAACTTGCCGTTTTTTATTAGATTTGATTTTTCACAGGAAGTGTAAGTAAATACGCTTCACTCCCTTTTTATACCCTAAAAATATGGATGAACTGTATAAAGATTTAATCAAATATTTGGAGGATAACTTTTTGTCTTTCAATGCTTTAGATAACAATATTATAGAGATTGACGGGCAAACATTCGAGTTGTTTGAACCTTTCCAATGGGACAAAGAGGATAACGGAATTTTCTTTGACGATTCGTTCCAGTGGGTAGGAGACAGAACGGAATGCGACAACTATGTCTTCCGGTTCGGTGATGTATGGTATTACCTTAAAAAGGGAGACGAGAATAAAGTAAAACTTAACCGATTGCAGTATATCGGAAAGGCAAATTTGTTTGACGAAAGCTTGAGATTTGACACCTATATAGGTGTGCACGGCAATTTTGAATTGATGAACGGAATGCACTCTTATTCCGATTGGGTAGAAAAAGCGAAATTTTTAGGAATAAAAGCGCTTGGTATATGCGAAAAGAATACGCTTGCATCAGCGTTCAAGTTTCAGAATGCGTGTCTAAAAAGTGATATAAGACCTATATTCGGTATGGAAGTTACTGTATATAACGAGCAGAAGGACGTGCGATATACAGTAAAGCTGATAGTCAAGGACAAGGAGGGATGGAATAACCTACTGAAAATAAATAAGATTCTGAATGTCGACGAAAAAGGCTTTATCACGGAAAAGGAATTGCAAGAAATGAAAGACGGGTGTTTCTTGTTGTTTGACCCGAAAACATGTATGTTTGAAAATCTCCCCATATTGTCAAGAAAATGGAACGATACCTATTACCAGCTTGATACTGTGGAATACAAGAAGAATGACCGGGATAAAAAATATCTTGACAATCTGAAAAAATTCGTGGGTGTATATAAACCCGTGGCGGTATGTGACGCCTGGTATCTTGAAAGGCGGTATGCTCCTATAAGGGAAAAGCTTAACAGGCTGGCAAAGGTTGCGAATTATGAGAGTGACAACCAGTATATGAAGAATTACCAGGAATATTACGAAGAATTGTCAAAACTGATATTGAATGAAGACAAGTTTTTCGGACTGTTTGAAGAAGCTTTGGTAAATCTTAATTACATATCGGTAAACTGTAATTATTTGCTGGAAACACAGGTAAGACACGCACCTAAATATGTAATGACGGAAGAGGAGAAAAAGAAATATGCTTCCAATACAGAAATGTTTGAATCGCTTGTCTTTGACGGACTGGCAGAACATCCAGAAATACTGGACAGATACAGCGAAGAGGAACTGACAGAAAGACTTAACACGGAAATATCCATCATAGAGGAAGGCGACGTAGTGGACTATTTTTTGATGTTGAGGGATATTATTAGATGGGGAAGAGACAATAACATTTTGGTCGGATTGGGCCGCGGAAGCAGCGCTGGAAGCCTCGTTTCTTATCTCCTTGGTATTGTCAATGTAAACCCGTTGGAATACGAACTCCTATTCAGTCGATTTTTGACAAAGGGTCGTTTAATTCGGCATGAAGAGGAAGAGATAATAACGATAAATGGAGAAAAGGAAATATCCGGGAATACCTTTATAAAGATTGTCCGGAATGACGAGAAAATGATAATTAGAGCCAAAGAGTTAAAAGAAGGTGACGAACTGATAAACGAGTAATGGTATGATAGTAAAAAATATTGAAATAAAGCGTCGGGCAAAGACCGTATTAGGGTCAATGCCCGATATAGATACCGACTTTCCCGGCAGAAGACGGGACGAGATAAAAGCTTACATGGAAGAACGGTTCGGCAAGGAGCAGGTTTGTTCGCTTGGCACCTATACTACCTTCCAATTAAAAGAGGCAATATCCGATATGGCGCGTGCAGATGGCATACCAGTACAGTTATACAGATGGTTTACCGCTTGTATTGGAGATGATAAAGAAAAGACGATAGAAGAGTTTTTCAAGACTGTATGTGGGAAAGAGGACCTAAAGAAGTTTGTCAAGGAACATACAGAAACGTTTAATGATATGATGGTTATTCTTGGTTCGCCTAAAAGCCAGTCAGTGCATGCGTGCGGAACCGTAGTGTTGCCGGACGGGAAAACATCCTATGAGTGGATGCCCGTACATACACAAAAAGGGCTTGTGGTTACAGACTGGGAAGGTTCAGAAGTGGAAGAGGCAGGCTTCTTAAAGGAAGACGTTTTGGGGATTATCCAGTTGGACAAGTTCGAGGAAATGTTACGCTTGATAAAGGAAAATCACGGAATAGACGTTGATATATACAGCTTGCCTTTGGACGATAAACAAGTATTCGAGTATGCAGGCAAAGGATGGTTGGGCGATGTTTTCCAGCTTGGTTCAGCCGGATTATCTGGATATTGTGTAAAGATGAAACCGGAAAACATAAACGAACTGTCTGCATGTGTAGCCCTCTATAGACCCGGACCTATGGAAAACAATTTTCACAATGAATATATTTTGCGGAAAAACGGGGAAAAGGACTGGACGGAAGAAATGCCTATAGGTGGGGAAGAAGTGGTGGAGAACACTTATGGACTGATGTTGTTCCAGGAACAAATTATGTTATTTTGTCAAAAATTAGCAGATTTTAACTTAGAGAAGTGCGATTCAGTTCGGAAAGTTTTAGGTAAAAAACTATTACAGAAAGCAAAGGAGTACGGGGATGATTTCGTGAACGGGTATGTAAAGAAGTACGGTTCTAAAGGAGTTACAAAAGAATATGCGGAAAATCTTTGGAAACAGATGGAGGAGTTTGCGAAATATTCGTTTAATAAGTGCTTGCATGGAGACGAGAAGATTTACCCTAATGAATTAACAATCAAAGAACTGTATGAAAAAGGAGTTGAGGACATTCCAGCAGTAACGATGGGAAAGTACGGTGAATTTATTCCTACCAAAGTAAAGGGAATAAGATATGCAGGGAAACGCTTCATCTATAAGATACAAACGAGCGACGGGGCAACAGTGAGATGTTCCGGAAACCATAAATTCCCTACACCGGAAGGACATAAATACGCTTTCCTTTTAAGAAAGGGAGATGTGTTGTATACCTATAAACATGGCATGAGGGTAAATGTGGAAGTCGTTTTTGCTTATGTGATGGATGTGGAACCGACCTATGATGTTGAGATAGACCACCCGGAACATAACTTTGTCACTGGGGAAGGTGTCGTAACATGTAACAGTCACTCCGTATGTTATGGTATGACCGCTTATATATGCCTATGGCTTAAAGTACATTATCCTATTGAGTATTGGAGTGCTACATTCTCGTTTGCGAAGGACGAAAAGATACCCTATTATGTAAACGAAATACAGCAGTCCGGTGAGATAAAGATACATCCGGTAGACATCAACAAGTCAGATGTAAATATCGTGTCCGATTACCGGACAAGCAGCATGTACTGGGCATTCAATGCAGTAAAGCAATGCGGAGAAAGGGCGCAGGAATATATATCGGAAGAGAAAAAGAAGAATGGTCCGTTTTTCTCCTTGGAGGAATTTATAGACCGATGTGTGATTAAAGGCAGTCCGGTAAATAAATCTGTCATTGAGAACTTGATATTTGCAGGCGCATTTGACGAATTAGAGAATATCCAGGAACCGAAAGACCGTTTGGCGCTTATTGAGATGTATCGTGAGAATAAACGGGTCAAAGTATTGGAGGATAAGGATTTACTTACCAATATTATGAAAGTTCGCAAAGAACGTAATAATTGGTGGTGGCTGTTGCAGCAAAAAAGAACGTCCGGTTTTGCATTTTTTGATTATTATGATTTGGTGAATGAATATCATATGCCTAAATTAGACGACGAAACGGAGTTCCAGGACGTGTCTCAGATAAAATTTTGGGACATTAATTCCAAGAAAACCCGTCGTGCCGTGATAGGCGGTTATGTGATTGAAATAATAGAGAGGAAAAGCAAGAAGGGCATATTTGCCACTATAGTATTGGAAAGTAATTACGAGTTTATAAATGTAACGATTTTTCCAGAATTGTTTGAAGAATACGGAGAGTTTTTAAGGGGTAGTAAAAAGAACATTTTGTTGGTTAATGGCGTGATTGTGTGGGATAAGTTCAGAGGAGAATATATTTTGCAGGCGAATGTTAATTCATTGTTTACAGTATTGACGTAAAATATTTTTGATATGAAAATTATGGTAAAAATCGGTACCAAGACCGTTGTTTTGGTATCACCGGACAAGGACGAGGAGATAGAACTCGATGATGTTACGACAATCAATTACTCGAATCTTTATGGAGAGGCGGTAACGGTATCTGGATTGCTTAATAAAGTCGGTCTGATGAAGGTTGAATATGAGAAGAAAGCGAAGGAAGAGAAACTGTTTTGCGATGTGTTTGCAGCTAATTTGAGGAAGAAATTAAGGAGGGAAGCGGCTACAAATGGAGGAAGAATAACGATTGATGGAGAATCTTTTAAGCTGACTGAAAAAGGGTTGGAGGATGCTATATTACTCAATGAACAGTATCAGAAAAATCTGATGAATCTTATTGAGATAGAATCGAAGCGAGACAAGTTAGACACCCTATTTTGGGCAGTACAAAGCAAGGACAAGAAACTTAACAATTTGTTGCCAAAGATTGTACCGCAAGACTTTGAAAAAGAGCTTATTGAAGGAAAAATAAATACTTTTAAGATAGTGAAAACCGATTATTAATTTTAAAAATTTTGTGTTATGGCATTTGACAGAAGTAAGTACAAGAAAGCGAGTGTAGAATCAATTGATGAAACAGTAGGAAAAGCAGCCGCAACAATGGGCGGTGGTTTTGGACAAGGCGGCAGAGCCTCATTTTTTAATCTGAGCGAAGACGGAAGATATGTATTGCGCGTATTGCCGTCGTTGACAGGGAAACCCTATATGCCGAGAAAGACGGTTAAACTGCCTATTGAGTGTGCGGTATATGACAAGGACGGGAAAGACACCGGAAAGAAGGAAATTAGACAAAGAGACGTCTTTACTTCTGATATCCACAGCAACCGGATGAATGGCGAGGATGCAGTGTTGACCTATATCAGTCATGTGTATAACCTGGCAAATGATATCCAGGACAAGGAAGAGCGCGCAAAATTCCTCTATCCTATCAGCGGTTATCGCAACAAGCAAAAACAATGGATATGGGGCATGAAAGCCATGCTTAACTATGTGGCTTATGTATGGGCCGAAAATGACGTGTACCGTCTTGATTTGCGCCCGGATTGGTGGAAGAAAATGAAGAACATTTCTATGGAGCGCGCAGGCGGTTCTGACGATGGTATTATTAATCTTGACATCTTTTCTGACCCGGACGAAGGTTATCCGTTGATTGTCAATGTCACCACGGACGAAAACAAAAAGAAAAATTTTGACATTACTTGTGGTATGCCGGATGCTAATAAGCGTCAGACTTGGGACGATTTCTTTGCTAAAAACCGTGTATCAGACGAAGTGTTCGGTATCATGGAGGAATTGCCTACCCTGGATGATATGTATGTGGACGTATTTTCACGTAAAGACTGGGATATGCAGTTGGAAGGATTGGAAAGAATCGACGAGGAACAATCATACGGTATTTTCCAGGACGACGTATTCTTGAACAAACTCGAAGAACTTGACAAATTGGTTCCGGAAGAGGACGAAATCAAGGAAAAGAAAGCTCCTAAAAAAGCCCCCGAAACAAAGAAGGTGAAAACGGAGGAACCGAAAGAAGAGCCAACAAAGACGGAAAAGAAAGCAGGCGGTTATCCTACATTGACGAACCTCAAAAAAGAACTCCGTGCCTACATTGCCGATAACTACGAAGACAAGGAATTACCGGAAGAGTTGACCGTAGCCGAACTCCGTAAATGGTACGACATTGTACAGGAAGGTGGAGAACTGCCTTTTGAGGATTACGAAGAGCCGGAAGATGAAGAACAAGGAGCGGCAGACCCAGAACCGGAAGATACGGCAGTTGAAGAAAGGGAAGCATCAGCAAGCGTTCCTAATTCCATTGCGTCGCGCTTAAGAAACTTGAAAGCGAGAACTTCAAAATAAATCACACAAGGAAGGGTAATTTTTACCCTTCCATTATTCCTATTATTATGAAAAATCTTTACAGAATAATCCTTATTTCGGGTATGATAATAATACTCATATTGTTATTCTTATCTATCAAGAAAGCAAGGGAGAATGAAAGGTTGTTATATGAAGTGGAATTTTATACCGATTCTTTAAACAGATATATAAAGGTTTACAATTCCGAAAGTTTTTCTAAATTGAAAAAAGAAAACAAAGAATTATACAATCGATTGAAGGAAAAGGAAGCACTTGTAGAGGCAGTGGAATTTGAATGGAAATACAAGTACGAAGGACTGGAAAGGGAGGTTTCCGAATTGAGAAAAACGGACAGCCTCTATACATTCAAAGAAGAAACCGATACGGTAGGATATGATTTACAGGTGTGGGCTACGCACTTGGCAAAGTATAAGATTAATTTCAATATAACCAACAAATTTTTATTGACAAACCAGCGTATAGGGAACAGTAACCGTATGGAGATAACTTCCCAACTGCCCGGAAAGATAGGTGACGTTACAATGTGGACAAAACCGGATAAAAAGAAAAGATTCGGGTTCGGGGTGTCGGTAGGTGCCGGATATGGAGTATTCAACAAGGATTTTGATGTGTTTGTGGGGTTAAGTGGAACATATATAATTTGGTAATTATGTTTGTACAGATAAACAATAAGAGGATAAAGATTACTTCTATCAGTAGATATAATGACGAGGGGTATTCACAGTCAACCAAGAAGTTCAGAATAGCTTTAAAGATTTCCAATGTCTGGGAGAGCTTCTATTTTGACAAGGAAGTAGAGAAAGATAATGTTTTGAAAAATCTTGACAATACATTAAAGGTGACTGCGTTATGACAGGAAAGATAATAATAAGCACGGATTGGCATTTGAAGCCGTCCAATATCGGAGAAATAACGGAATTGCAAAGGCAGGAATTGAATGTAGCAGAAGACAATGGTATAACCAATCATGTGTGGTTAGGTGACATATTCGATTCCCGTATATCACAGAGACAAGATGTTTTGAACGCCTTTTCCTCTATTCTTGACATGTATGCGAGGATGGAACACAAAATATATTGCATTCCAGGAAATCACGATAAGAGCGACTATAGTTCGGACGAGTCGTTTCTGGATGCGTTCAAGTATCATAAAGGGTTCAGATTGATAACTGATTTGGACGCTTTCGAGATAGGTGGTGTAATATGCTATTTTATGCCGTTTTTCGACAATGCGATATGGTTAAAAGGGATGGGCGATGTGTTGAAGGAAAAGAATCATAAGACACATGTACTTTTTACGCATATCGCGTTCCAGGGAAGCAGGAATAATGACGGTAGCGAGGTAGAAAGCGATATAAAACCTTCTTTGTTTAAAAACTTCGGTATGGTATTTTCCGGACATTACCACGATTTCCAGGAAATAGGAAAGAATATCGTGCACTTGGGAAGCATCACCCAGAACAATTTCGGGGAAGATGATAAAAAGGGGTTTTGGTTATTGGATGATGATTTGACATACGCGTTTATTCCGTCAAAAGGAAAACGGTACAGAAAAGTCACCGTGAACCTGGAAAACACGACTTTCAAGCAAGCGGATAAGATTGTAAAAGATTTTCAGAAGAAAAACAAGGAAGATTTTATTCGTGTTGAATTCGTGGGCACAAAAGATGCAATTTCCTCTATCGACAAGGAAGAATATAGAAAACTTGGTGTGGACGTGAAAGTTAAGTCCGTAGAACTGGAAACGGAAGAGGTGGAGACAGCAGAAGAAATCAAAGCTTTGTCCGGTTCCGATATTGCAGAAAAATTCAAGGGATTTTGCGAACAGAATGATTACTCCTATAATGAAGGAATGGAAATTTTAAAGGAGGTGTTATAATGGGATTGGAAGAATTATTTGGAAGAATAGAGAAACGTTTCGGAAAGGAAGCGGTAGTAGGCAACGATATAAAGGTAGACACTGTGTCTTCCGGCAGCATGGCATTAGATGAAATATTGGGAGGCGGTTTTGCGCTTGGAAGAATACACGAAATATACGGAGGATTTTCGAGCGGCAAAAGCTCTGCGGCATTGCATCTAAGTGCATCCGTACAGAAAACGCTTGGGAAAGCGGTGGGGTATGTAGATACAGAACAAGCACTTGACCTGGAATATGCAAAAGCACTTGGAGTTGATTTAAGCCGCGACAAGTGGATAATGTCGCAGCCGGATAGTGCGGAACAGGCGCTTGAAATCGTGCGTGAGATGCTGGAGGTGCCGGAAATCGGATTGGTAGTGCTTGATTCGGTTGCCGGATTGGTGCCGGAAGCTGTTTTGCAGGGTGAGGCAGGAGATGCAAAGATAGCGCTTGTGGCGCGCCTTATGTCACAGCAGTTAAGTATCTTAAAAAACGTATGTAAGAAAAACGGAAACATCCTCCTATGTATCAATCAGACGAGGCAGAAAATCGGGGGTATGGGATTCGGTCCTACAACAACCACACCAGGAGGCGAAGCACTTAAATTCTACGCTACTCAAAGAGCGGAATTTGCCCGTATAGGCACGGAAAAGACCGATGGAGTGGCAACGGCCAATAAGACACAAATAAAGGTTGTAAAGAATAAGATTGCACCCCCTTTCCGTGTATGCCAGGTAATGTTGGAATACGGTGTAGGATTTGATACGGTACAGGAGCTTATAGATATGTCTATAAGAGAGGGAATTTGCTCTAAAAAGGGTGCCTGGTTTTACTATGGCGAGACACGTTTAGGACAGGGAATGGATAACGCTAAAAAAGCGTTATCGGATAAGGATTTGTTTAATGAAATTAAAAATAAATTGATAGAGACGTTATGTATCCCGAAAGATTGATATTAAGAAATTTTTTGTCATTTGAAGAACTTGATTACACCTTTACAAAGCAGACTTTAGGAGTGACTGGAGAGAACCGAACCGAGGAAGACCAGCTTTCCAATGGTAGCGGAAAATCAAGTTTGTCACAAGGCTTGTTCTACGCGATATATGGTGTTAATCTAAGAGGAAAGGAAGACAAGAAACTGATACGTAAAGGAACGAAAGAAGCTTATACCAAAGTTGAAATATTTTGTCAAAAACGTAAAGAAACGCTGATAATTGAGCGTACAATTCCGTTGAAAAGTTCTTCCAAAGTATCATTAACCCTAAAGAAAGATGATGTAGAGACGCCCGTAACGGTAGTTACAGTGTTGGACGCGAACAAATATGTGATTAACTGGATTGAGATTACACCGGAAGACGCCAAGTCCTATTATATCGTAACCAAGGGTAATTATTCGTCTTTTTTTCGTTCGTCCAATACGGAGAAACTTGCCTTGATAAGTCGCTTTGTCAATTTCTCCAATATTGACAAGACAAAAGGCGTGATTTCCGAAAAAGTCGGAATATTGGAACAAGAATTGCACAAAGAAGAATGCTTGAAAAATGTTGCGGAAGGCAAGAAACAAGCCTATGAGGAACAGATACAGCAAGTGTTAAGCGAAGACCCGGAAGAAAAGAAAAAGGGTATTATAGGTGAGATTCGGTCAGAAATATATTCTTTACAAATTCTTATTGAAGACCTTGTAAGGATGCGTATTCCCAAAGCGGAAAAGGATATCGAAGGCGTAGACAAGGATATCGAAGGGCTTATAAAGCTGAAAGAAGAAGTAAGTAAAGAACTTGAAAGCTTTGATATGGATGCTTACAAGGACACCTATAAAGAGATAGACACGGAAATAGCCGGACTAAAGAAAGACAAGTCAAACAAGGAAGAAAGGCGCAAGGATTATGCGCTGAAATTAGCTGATTATGAGAAGAAATTACAGAAGGTCGAAGTATTGCTTTCTGGTGTCATTGTGTGCCCTAACTGCAATCATAAGTTTTTTATGGATGCTGACAAGGATTTTGAAGAACTGAAGGCTGACAAAGAGGCTTATAAAACAGCCATTGATAAGAATACGGTAAAGAAAAACGAATATGAGACCTCTATAAACGAACTGGAAGACCTTATCTCCCAATACCAAGATGTAAGGAAAGAAACGGAAGAGGAAGAACGTAAACTGCGTGTCCGTCGTGGAAAGGTGGTTGATAAGATGATGGAGGTGGAAGACCGTATAAGGGAGTTTGAACGCGAGAAAAAGGGATATGAAAACTCCATTGTAAAGATGCGTTCAGAAGTTGAAACAAACCGTTCTCTTATTGATTCCAAGACTGGGTATATAGAGGAGTTGAAAAAGCAGAAAGCGGAAAGACCCTCTATCAAAGACCAGGAAAAGGCGGTAGAAAAACTTTCCAAGGACATAGAGGAAGGTAACAAAAAAATTCTTGACATAAAGAACGGTATTTTTAAGGTACAGCAATGGGATAGCCGATTCAAGGACTTTAAGATGTATTTGGCAATGGAGCAGATAAAGAATATCCAAAGCGCGGCCAATGATGTACTAAAGAAAATGAAAAGCGATTTGCGTCTGATGATTGAAGGTTTCAAACGGAACGCGAACGGAACATTGAAAGAGGAGATAACGCCCTATGTTTTCCGTGACGAAATGGAAAGCTTTTTCTTCTATTCGGGCGGTGAACAGGCACGTGTGGAAGTGGCTCTTATCATTGCAATACAAAGCATGATTAATGCCACAAAACAATATGGAGGCATGGATTTTTTATTGCTGGATGAAGTGTTGGAAAGCAGCGATTCTTTGGGTATAGAAAATATAATAGCTTCTACGGAGTTTTTGAAACAATCAATATTGATTGTTACGCATGTACCAAAGCTTAATGACGAGATAAAGCAACTTAAAGTAATAAAAGAAAACGGAATATCAAGACTGGAGGTGTAACATGAAAGTATTTATGGGATTTGACCCCGGAACAAAGGGGTTTGTATCAATGATTGCGGAAGATGGAACCTTTGTCAAGGCTGAACCCATCTTTAAGGATATTAAGGTAGTGGATATGATAGAGACGGCAAATAGGATGCTTGCTTTTGTCGAAGGTTACGAGGTCCGGCATGTTGTGATAGAGGATGTGCATGCACTGTATGGTTCTTCGGCAAAAGGAACGTTTACGTTCGGTTATAATTCGTGCGTACCGGAATTCTTTTGTGCAATTGCCGGATTACCCTATACAAAGATACCGCCTAAAAAATGGCAGTCGGACATGCACAAGGGTATAAAGATGGTAACAAAAAACGATGGTACCAAGACAGTAAAGGACGTAAAGAAAATGAGTATCGTGGCTGCACACCGTATTTTCCCGGATGTGAGTTTAAAACGGTCCAGCAGGAGCCTAAAGGACGATGATAACTTTGCCGATTCTTTATTGATGGCTGAATATGGACGTAGACATTTTAAATAATAATATTATGGAAGAATATATAAGAAAAAGTTTTGTGGTGCCTAACGCAGCAATAAAGGTTGCTTGTTTTAAGGCAGGAATGACGGAAGAAGATTATTATAATACATTGGGAGAATGCCGAATGTATGGTGATAATAAAGAGAAGAACAAAGAATATCAAAGGGAATTGTGCCGGAAGATATTCAGACCGACACCGGAAGAAGAGGAAGAAGATATCAACAGGTGGAAAGAAGACGGTGCAAAAGTTATGAGCTTCGAGGATTGTGTAACCTTGGTATTGGAAGGATTGCCAATTAAAACAAAGAAAGATGATATATTGGAAATGTGAAAACAAGGAATGCACGGAGTTCGGGAAGGAAATTATAGAGACGCGCCCGATGTTTAAGTACACCGACAAAGGAACCGTGCCTATTAATGTGCCTTATTGTAAGGTATGCGGAAAACAGATGGGGTACCGCGAGGAATTGCCGGAAAGTGAAGGTGATATAAACGTGGCGTTCGCTTCTTTCGGTTCCCAGTCCAACGAAAATAAAGCCTCTATCCTCAAAGACAGATACAAGAAAGGTCTTGAAAAAGACGGTATTAGCGAGGTTATAAAGGCTAAAAGGGATAAAATGACTAAGGACTTTTTCGGTGGGTGATATGTTAATTATATGTTAAAATGACATAAGCAGTTGCGTATCTCATAACATAATCTTATCTTTGCAATGTGAGATTAAGAGATGATAAGTCAAACAAATAAAAAGATAAGATTATGAAATCACTTGAAGAACTTAAGAACAGTATTTACGAAAAGATAAACGAAATCAGAAATTTCAATACTGACGACTCTAAAGTCTTTAATGAGGATGAGACATATAACTATGAGGAACTGGACGCTTATCTTGAAAGAAACAAGAAAAAGAACTATATGAAAGCCGCTTGCATGAGGATGATTAAAAATTATCTTGACAGAATGTATGACGGATGGAAGTTCTACGAGAAGGATTATCTTATTTATGTGAATGACTTTAAAAAATTTGGATAGTGAACGAATTAATAGAAAATATATGGACACTTGTAGCTCTCACGGGCTACAAGTTTATAACAGTGAATTTTTTAGGAACATACAAGGTGTTCCTGGTGGAAAATTTTGCCACAAAAACAAGGGATAATCCGTTTAACGAGGCGCGCGGAGCGGTGGATATAACGGAAGATGTTAAGCACCTTACTTTCCAATTGTCTGAATTGAACCCTATCGGAATAGACACCCGGTTACAGGGAAGACCGAGAAAGGATTTTAAGTTCGGAAGTGACGATTACATTTACTTTATTGCTAACAAGAAAAACGAATTTTGATATGGCAAGCGAAAGATTAACGATTAGTGAAAAAGATAGGATTGCAAAAAGCATAATCAAGCCTATTGTAGAACAATCAAGAAAAGAATTTGAAGATTTTGGAAGATTTGCCGACGAATTTTTCAAGAAAAATTTACCAAAAGATGTTATTGAATTTATGGATAAATACCCTAATGTAGTAAAAACCAAAGAATGTATTTATCTGGTAAGTTTTACACGCGAACGAATATACAATATAGTAAGTTATATTGAAGTAAATTATTTTGTATATTCGTTTATAACTGATGCAAAATTTGAAGAATTGAAAAATTCGACGGAAGCAAAACTTTTTGTCAATAGAATGATTGAGTTAGATAGGAAAGCATCTAATATCAAAAACCGGACAAAATGCGCACTTGAAAATATCAATACAACAAAAAAATTGAAAGATAATTTCCCAGAAGCGTATGTTATTCTCACGGAAACTTCTAAAGAAGATGTTAAGAGGAATGAATGTGACAATATAGAAAAATTACGTGCAGAACTTTCAAAATTATAATAATATGGTTAAATCGAATTTAGACCCTAAAGTATTGGAGGGTAAAATAAAAGAATATAACAACGCCTATCGTAGAGGCGAACCGGAAATAACGGATGCGGAATTTGACGCGCTTGTAGAACAATTGCATGAGGTCAACCCAGATGCGGATTGGTTCAAGAAAGGGGTTAATGACGAGGTTTCGGGAAGAAAAGAAACCCTTCCTATCCCCATGTACAGCCTGGAAAAGGTAAAAACTTATGACGAGATTGTAAGGTGGGTAAAGTCATGTGGACTGAAAAATGAAGACCGACTGATTATCACTCCTAAATTTGATGGAATTTCCTTATGCGTGGACGAATATAACAAGAAGGCGTGGACGCGCGGAAATGGCGAGGTAGGACAGAATTGTACTTCTCATTTTGAACAGATGATTAACCACGAATTTAAGGACGTGAAAAGGACAGAAGGATATTATACTTTCGGAGAAGCCATTTTCCGTAATTCCACTTTCTTGACATTAAAGAAGCGGACAAATTACAAGTCAGCGAGAAATGCGGTAGCAGGTCTTGTCAATTCTCCTACTGTATCTCCGAATATGAGGGATGTGCAGTATGTAAGGTATGGATATTCTAACGAGGATTGGGACAAGGTAAGCATGATTGCCTTTATGAATGACAATTCATCTGTAAAAGTCCGTTATGTTGAAACGTTCGTAGAATCAATCATTCATAGCGAAAAGATGTTTAATGAATATATGGACAATATTTTCAAGGGCATAACGAATGATTACAAGTGCGATGGTCTTGTTATAGACGTGGATAGCGCAAAAATAAGAAAAGAGCTTGGAAGATTGCCGAACGGCAACCCACGTTATGCAATTGCCTACAAGAACCCGGATTGGTCGGAAAGAGAGGAAACAGAGGTAGAAAATGTAAGATGGCAGATTTCAAAGGACGGCAGATTATCCCCGGTAATCGACATTACACCCGTTGAATTGTGCGGAGCTACGGTTTCCAAATGTACAGCATATAATGCCCGTTATGTAAAGGATAATTTTATTATGCCAGGTTCACGTGTCATTATTTGCCGTTCTGGTGATGTGATACCGAAACATATATTTACCGTGTCTTGGCCTACTTTAAAAAGTTGTTTGCCCGACAAGTGTCCCGTTTGTGGGAAACCTTTGGAGATGGACAGAAACAATGTGGACTTGATTTGTTTCAACAAAAATTGTGACGGTGTAATGCTTGCCAAATGTGTATATTTTTTCAACACTTTAGATTTTGAAGAGTTCGGAGAACCGACAATAAAGAAACTGTTTAACGCTGGCTACAAGACACCGGATAGCATTCTTCTATTATCAGAGGAAGACCTTAAGAAGATTGAAGGCATAGGAAATGTAGGTGCAAAGGTACTGTCAAGACAGTTTGAAAACTTAAAAAAGAAAGGTACGAACTTTGCAAAATTATTGACAGCCTATAATAAATTTGGGGGTGTAATAGCCGAAAAGACATGCCAAAAAATTCTTGACGGATTAAAGTTATATACTTGTAAAGATGTAGCTGATTTTGCAAAAGAATGTGATGAAAGTTGGGCGGCTGACATTGAAGACAAAGTTGAAGGTGTCGGATTTAATACAGCTTTAGCATTTGTTTTAGGTATTGAAGATTGGTGGGTGAACGATGATGATTCCGCACATATCCCTATAACTTATTACGGATTGGAAGAAAAGACCTTTGAAGGACAAATGACGGTTGTATTTACCGGATTTCGTTCGCCCGATACGGAAAAGAAATTAACGGACATGGGGCATAAGATAGGTTCTTCTGTAAGCAAGAAAACAACATGCCTGGTGGTGAAGGAAAAAGGATTGGGAACCATCAAGGAAAAGAAAGCGGAACAATACGGAATACCTGTTTTCACGTTTGAGGAATTTAAGGAAAAATTCAATGTTTGATTGAGTTTCTTTTGTTTGTTTGACATAGTGGGAGAGGCTGGTTTGAGAAAATAAGCCTCTTATTTTTGTAAATATTTTGGTAATGAGATATTGGTATAGAGATAAGGACTACGTTTATATTGGCTTTAATTATAACGCCAATTTTGTAAATAAAATGAAACGTGATTTCGGAGCCAAATATAACCCGGCTTTGAAAGAGTGGTATTTTGAACCTTCTTTAGAAAAATCTCAAATGTTAAAATATTTCTTGGAGGGTAACGGATTCAAGAACGAAAAACCGGAAAGACAGATAGAAATACCCCTAAAGGAAATCAAGCCCCTTGTAAATGAAAAGGAGTTGAAAGAAATGTTCGATTACCTGGGATTGCCGCTACATCTAAGGGATTATCAGATAGAGGGCGTGTCCTATATGGTTAATCATGGCAATTGCCTTAACGGTTGCGGTCCGGGCGTAGGGAAAACAAGACAGTCCATAGCACTGGCAGAATTGCTTAACCTATTCCCCTGCATTGTGGTTTGTCCGGCAACGGTAAAACAAAGCTGGGTCAACGAATGGAAGTTGTGTAACCCTAACAGAACGGTACATGTGATTGATTCAAAGGACGAGACCAACACGGACTGGAAAGCGGATGTTACGGTAATAAATTATGACTATCTTTTCAAACGTAGTGCAAAGGAAGAAGGTAAGAAAGAAGTAAAACTTCGTTACAGCCGTTCCCTTACCAAGAAATGGGGGTTAGCGGTAATCGATGAAATACACCTATGTAAGAACCCGAAATCTATACGTTCTAAATGCGTGCAAAAAATCGTGGAGAATGCAGAAAAAACCATAGGATTAAGTGGTACGGCAATTATGAACAGACCCCAGGAGCTTATCAATATATTACGAATTCTTGGAAGATTTAAAGAGATATTCCCGGATTCGTTATATTATCTCTACAGATATTGCGCTGCAAAGAAAACGCGGTTTGGACTTGTATGTACCGGGGCTTCGTGTACGATGGAACTGAACAAGGTAATAAAGCATTACTGTTATTTCCGGAAGGAATTGCGAGACGTGGTGAACGAATTGCCGCCTATAATCAAACAGACAGTGAATGTACCGATAACCAATAAAAAGGAATATAGGAAAGCAGAAAAGGATTTTATCGAATGGCTGGCTAATATTGACATAGAGGCGGCAGAACGTGCCATACGTGCGGAGCAGCTTGTAAGGTTGTCCGGATTGAAAAAGCTGTCTATAAATGGGAAAATAAAGTTCATTGTCCAGTTTTTGAAGGAATGGAGCGAAGCAAACGAGGACGAGAAAATGATAGTGTTCGGTATCACGACCGACATACTGGAAAGGCTTGGAAAGGAGTTCAATAACAGTGAGGTTGTGACCGGGAAATACAGCACGGAAGAAAAGATGCGAAAGGTTGAGACATGGAAGAAAGAAAAGACCTTCCTATTTGCCAACATTGCATCATTATCTACGGGTATAGACGGTTTGCAGAAACATTGTTACAACATGGCGTTTATTGAATTGCCGCAACGTCCGGCAGAACTGGAGCAGGCAACCGGGCGTATAGACCGCATGGGGCAGACGCAGACTATGAACGTCTATTTTTTGCTGTCCAGTGACACAATAGACACGCAGATACGCGAATTATTAGACGGAAAGATAAAAGTAACGGATGCAGTCAACAAGGGTATTGACGTACAGGTAAGCCGTGACGATTCAATGGATATTGCACTGATAAAGAAGTTGAAAGAATGGAAAGAAAAGAAATAACAATATTTACCGACGGCAGTTGTGAATGGAAGTCACGTCTTGGCGGTTGCGGTGTGTATATCCAGGAAGAAGGAAAGGAATACTTTATCTCCAAAGGGTATAGCGACACCACTATAAGCAGATGTGAACTAAAGGCGATATTGCATGCCGTGCAGAGCATGAAAAAGGACGTGCCTCTAAAGGTTACGATATGGAGCGATAGCCAGTATGCGGTTAGCTGTATGACAGACCCGGAATTAAGACCGACGGTAAACAAGGATATTATAGAAAAAATAAAACAAGAACTATGCGAGCGTAGACGGATGGTCGTACGGTTTATGAAAGTCCGGGGACATGAAAAGGATGTGAGTAACCCTATAATATACGGGAACCATGTAGCCGATATGCTGGCAGATTATAAGAATTTTGATAATTACGAACTTGATAAAATAATAGAATTATGAATGAGGATTTTGTTTTTACTAAAGAAGAGAAAGTTAACAAATTGTTTAAAGTTTTGAACGTATTAAAGAACAGTTTGCAGTGTAAACGTATGGTTGTTGGTGGAAGCATGGCTATGTATGTACATGGTTTCAATGTGGAACCGCACGACCTGGATATAGAGATAGAAGGGATAAGTGGCGATTCTCTGCGTGCTCTAAGTACGATGGCAAGGATAAACAAGGACATGAAAAGCGACATCCTTTCCGAATATGTAGAAACATCCCCTCTATATCGTATAAGAATAGAAGATGTGGATGTAGACATATGGGTGGTAAACAAAATAGACTACAACAGGACTGTTTTCTACAATAACATAGAATTCGGTGATGTTCTGAGCGTAATTAAAAAGAAAATGGACATGAAGCGCGAAAAAGACTATAAATCATTGGTAGATTATATCAATCAGTTAACCTATTTTACAAGATGAAATGGAGTGACAGACAATTAGCCATTTTCGACGCATACGAAAATACACGGAAAAACATTGCCATAGAAGCAACAGCAGGCAGCAGCAAGACAACTTGCATAGTGGAGTGTTGCAGAAGGACACCACCTAATAAAAAGGTTCTGTTTATGGCATTCAACAAAAGCATTGCGGAAGAATTGAGGGAACGTTTACCGTCCCATATAGACGTCAACACCTTTCACTCTAAAGGTTTGCGCGTGCTGCTTTCCAATTTCCGTATAAAACCGAAAATCAACGAGAATAAATGCTTTGTTATCGGGAAGAAAATTCTGGACACAAAGGATATGGACGTGAAGCAGCAGATTCGATACCTATTCGAGATTCAAATAATATGGAACTACATAAGGGTCAACCTTATTACGGATTACGAGAAGGAAATACCGGGTATCTGTATTGAAAAGAATATCGAATTCCAGGAACGTATGGTAGGGGACATGGAACAAATTAGAAATGCCTGGCACAAGGAAATGAAGAAGATAAATTCAGTAAAAGAAATTAACATTGATTTTACTGATATGCTTTATTTCCCTTACCAACTACTTGATAGTGAGGATTTCCCTAAATATGATGTTGTGGTAACTGACGAATGTTTTCCAGGAAACCAAAGAATTTTAATTGAAGGAGGAAAGGATAAAATAGAAAGAATTTACAAAAGGTTCTGTAAAGGTGAATCTATAAAAGCCAAAAGCTTTAATATAGAAAAAGGGGTTTTTGAATACAAAAATATTCTGAATATGTGGAATAAAGGCATACGCGATTTAGTAAAAATCACGGTTGCTGGAAAGCGAAAAATAAAATGCACTCCTAACCATCCGTTTCTAACTGATTATGGATGGATTCAAGCTAAAGATTTGAAAAAGGGGTATGTTTTATTATCTGACAGTAATACACAGCCTTACCATCCGATACCCAATACGGAACAATTAGAAGTGTTTCAAGCTTCTATTATTGGAGACGGAAGTTTAAATAAACTTATGTATAATGTAAATAGATGTGGTTTTGTTCAAGGAGAAGCGCAAAAAAACTATTTGTATTGGAAGGCATGGTTATTTCAACAAACAAATGTTGTGAAAAGAATAGAAGAAAATGGATTTGCAAAAACCCCGGCTTATATATTTACAACAAAAGGTTTATGTATAGATGAAGAATCTATAGACAGGTTTAAAATTGCAGAAAATTTGACAATTAAACAGCTTGCTATTCTTTACATGGATGATGGAAGTTTTGGTAAGGTATCAAAATTGTATAGTGGAAGTGCTTGCAAAGAATTGTGTTATAAATTATGTGAGAGAATAAATAAGCTTGGATTTGCTTGTAAAGTAAGGGAAGCGAAATCTTCGTCAACTGATAAACCATATTGGTTTATAGAGTTTAGTATGAAATGTAATGATTCATTACATGAAGAATTAGCTCCATACATACATCCATGTTTAAAATACAAAATATTAGAGAAATACCATCATCTTGTAGGTACATATAAATGGAATAATGAATATTTCCCTTTAGGTGGTATTATAGTGGATAAAGTAGAAGAAATTGAAGACAAAGAAGAAGTGTATGATATTGAGGTAGAGGATAATCACAATTTTTTAATATGTGGTTCCACATTTAAAGGATTGAACAAAGATGCTGGTATAATAGTACATAATTGTCAAGATTTTTCAAAGCTTCAAAAAGAATTGTCAATGAGATATATAAAAAAGTCTGGACGATTCGTTACAGTCGGGGATTCCCGGCAATGTATATACGGGTTCCAGGGAAGTTCTTTAGAGGTTTTCAAGTCTTTGCAATCTTATCCCAACACCATAGTATTACCGTTGGATATTACATACAGATGCGGCAAGAACATAGTCGAAGAAGCTCGAAAAGTTTTTAACAACGGGATTGTTGCTGCACCTAATGCGATAGACGGTATTGTAAGAAAAGGAGAGTTCGACGAAGCGGAAAACGGGGATTTTATCCTATGCCGGAACAATCTGCCTTTGGCAACTGTCTTTCTCTATTTACTGGAAATGGGAAAGAAAGCGACAATCAAAGGCAAGGAATACGGAAATGCACTTGTAGCACTTGTGGATAAGATAAAATACATTGAAGACCTTGATGCAATGTGCGAGAAGAAAATTTCCGAACTGAAAGAACGCGGCCTTACCGATATCCAGGCAAAGAATAACCCTTCTTATGTGGCGTTTCTGGAAAAGTGCACTATTTTAAAAATACTTTACAAGAATTGGGGCGATATGAAGAAGTTGGAAGACAATATAAAGGAGATATATAAGGACGATACGGAAGGTATCGTATTATCCACTATCCACAAGTCTAAAGGACTGGAGGCAGACCGTGTTTTCTTGCTGAACAGGAGTTTGATACCCAGCAAGTATGCGAACACGGAAGAAGCATTATATAATGAAAAATGTTTATTGTTTGTGGCTATAACCAGAGCAAGAAAGGAGCTTGTATATTGCAATGTTTGACGATGAACCAAAGAAAACCGTATATACGGAAATAGACCGCGAATTTAAGCGGATGAAACCAGGAACCGAATTTTGTCGGATTGAATTAATCACCAAGATAAAGGATTTCCACCCTGGTTCCGTTAGAAGTGGAATAGACCACTTCCTATTAAAGAAAATGAGTAAAGGAGAAGTAAAAAGAATTGACAAAGGTAAATATATGAAGTTATGAAAAAGCCGAAAATGTATATTCCCGTAATAGAACCGGGAAAGAGTGTATCACTTGTGTGTGCAAACAAAGTAACGGGATTGGAGGACCATTTGCCGACCCAGGAAATGCTGAATATCCACATGGAACAGCAGAAGATAATGATACAGAAGGATAAGGATTATAAGGTACATCCTTTATATCTTTTCGTGGAAAAAGAAGAATTCAATGATTTGATACGAAGGATAAGAGGGAAGAACAGAAACGCGGAAACGGCTTGTATTCCGCTTGTATGCCAATATCCGGCAGTCCCTATATGCGTGCTTTGTCTCAAACAGGAAGAGGAGGAAAAAGAATGATATTCGAGTGCACGTTTACCTATATGGCACCGGACCCGAATTCGACAAACGGTAATTATAAAAAGTTTGTCGATGTCATAGCCGTACAAGCGGAAAATTACATGGACGCTGAAACAATGGCAACTGGGTACGGGATGTTCAATATAGATGCGGACTTTGCCATATCTCCTATTAAGGAGGTGATTATAGATTCGGTAAAACGTAATGAGGAACACGGGGGAAGATGGTACAAATGCACGGGCGTATATAGCGAGGTAACCGTTTCTGGAAAGATAAAGCAGTACAAGATGATTATATTGCAACAAGAAGAAGACTTCGTGAAAGCCTCTACTAAAGCGCTGGAATACATGCAGGATTGTGTAGGCACATGCAGACTGATGAAGGTAGAGGAAACTCCTATAATCGAATATGTGGAAAAGGACTGATATGTTAATTATATGTTAAAAGCACATACGCAGTTGCTTATGTCATAACATAATCTTATCTTTGTGGTGTGATAAGGAAAACGATAAGTCAAACAAGTAAAAAGATAAGATTATGAATTCAGTATTTAAAGCCAAGAAACAAATGTTAGAAAACACTCTTTCAAAGGTTGCAAAAGTTAGTGTTGAAATAACTTTTGCCCGTGCTAACATGATAACGATATCTTGGGATGAAGAAAACAAAAGCGCGTTTGAAAGATTGCAGAACTACTTCAAAGGAAAACTTTTTGGCTACGAATACGACAAGGAATGCGATATGTCTGTTTGTTGTTTGAATTTCTAACAAGAAGGGCTTTTAAAAGTCCTTCACAATTACAATACTATGATAAGAATAACCAACCCCAAAGGAGAAACCCAGGTGCATACGGAAGAAAGCTATGAAAAGCTTCTGTGGCAGTTTGCGGAATCGAAGATGATGGATATGTGGTGCCGGAAACACCATCTTATCCCTATCTATACACACCAGGAAGAAACCATACTTAACAAAATGGTAGTAGAGGCATTCCTGGAAGCGTTTAACTATAAAGTAGAAAAGAATTATGAAAACTAAAAAGTTCGGAGTAGGCGATAAGGTAAAAATACTCCATTGCTCCAACATGATGTTAATAGGACAGATTACGGAAGTAGCAAGTATATGCGGAACGGAAGGAAACCGCTATTATCATTTGAAAATAGACGGGGAACAAAGGGCGTTCATTCCGCAAAATTTGGAATTGGTAGAAAAGTATAAGGAGGATAAAGAATGACCTATACAGAAGAAAGAACCTACTGGCTGGAGTGCATGATAAAGGCAAGCAGATACGGACTTGAACCAGAAGTAGCCGTTACAGCACTTGAATATTTAAAGGAAGACCCGAAGTTAAGCATAAGTCAATGCCTGGAAATGGCGCTAAAAGATTGGGATATATGATACAGAAGATAATCGCTTACCTCTATCAAAAGAAGGTTACAAAGACGTATAACGACAACAACGACGGCTTCATCTGCAATTTTGTCTTGGAATACAAGGACAAAAAAGATTTTGTGCATAAGATGGCATGCTATGCGGTCAATTTTGAACCCGTTGTTATCGGAAAGGAGAACCGCTATTTTGTCGAAGTGGATGTGCATGCGGTGCAGAATGTCAAGTACAACAATGACAGAGTATGGTTTCCTCAATGCAAGGTTATAAAAATGGACTTATTGCTACAGCCGTGGGAAATTACATCAGCAGAAAAAGAAATAGAAAGATATTATGGAGAACAAAGAAAGATTTATGGAACCGGATATGACAGCGAAGCCGGAAGAAATTGTTTGGTTTGAATCAACAATCAGTGAAAATGTGGAACCGGAGGTTTCATTCGTTGAACAAGAAAAAGAAGAAGTTTTGGTTTCGTGTACATGGTATTGATTTGGTGAATAACTATTGTTTATTTCCCTATTAAAACCTACCTTTGTGGGTAAAACTTCTATATATGGCAAAAAAGATAGAATATACTAAAGAGGACATTTTAAAGGATGCGCCCGATTTCGTGCTTATTGCTTCTCCCTACATGCAAGATAAATATGTAGCCTATGAGATGGTAAGAAGGGAGCTTGACGAACACCCGGACCGTTTTATGCAGTATGAGGGAAACGAAGGATATACCTATGTGATAGACCTTAAGCTTGTCAATATAAAGGGTATCATGGCGAAACGCGGAGCATCCCAGGAAGCAATAAACGACGCTACAGAAATTCGTACAAATGTGATGTTGCCCCTTCTTGCCAAGTTCCACAGGGTAAAGAGTGAGTATTTCCATGCTTTCGACTTGCATAACGACAAAGCAAAGGCACTTGCCAAACTCACCCCTATGTTACTGGACTTGTTCGGCTCCATGCACAACCCCAAGGATATTATTAAAATTATCCGGAAAAAGGAAGGTTATTCGCTGGGAGAAGAAGATTTGGTAAAATTTTTCAACAATCACAAGTCACTCATAGAGGCAAGGCAAAGCAAGTACGTGATGCGTTCTGACCGCTATAAGGTGGCAACGGAAGCCGGAAGACTGGAAATCATAAATGACTGTATGACAGACTTGCAGCTCAAATATGAAGAGTTCTGGAGTAAAGGAAACGTGGGAAGTGCACTCAATATCCTAAAGGAAATACGCGCTTTGTTGGAAGCCGCACGGAAGGAAGTAAAAGGTAATGAAATTAAACTTACAGTTGACGGGAAAATAGACATAAACGCAACCCTGCATGGTGAAGAGAACATAAGCCGCGTAATGCGAGACATCCCCGTAAACAGTCTAATAGTGGGTATGGTAGCCGCAAAATCGGGAATAAGACCCGAAATACTGATGCACCAGCTTTGCACCTCCTATTACAAGGACTTCAACGGATTTGCAAGCAACCCGGTATTGGGTTCCGAAAAGGTGATGCTTCCTGGAGCACTCATAAAAACGTATGACTGGGGAGAAATAGAGAAAGAAAACAAAAAATTCGTGGAAGAAATGATACCCGAAGTGGTCGAGGCAGAGATAATCGAGGAACCGTCCAAATCAAAGACAAGAGAACGGCTTCTTAACCGCCTACGACAGATGAAAGGTGTTGAAATCGGAAAGAAATAATTACATTTTGTTTTGACTTTTAGTTAATTTATGATTTTCAAAATTCATGTGGTGTACGGTCTGCGATAGATAGTACACCTATTTAAACAATTAAAAATAAAGTAGTTATGGTAAAGATATATGTTGAAGAAGTTATAAAGTGCATGATGGAAAGACTTACAAAAGAATATGGTCTGACCGAACAACAAGCATTAAAAGAAATTGACATTTGTATGGAAAGACTGTACGTGAAATGGATGCAGAACGAACCGATACCGGAAGAATACAATGATTAATTAACCCTATAATAATAAATAGTATGATAGTAGCAATCGCAACAATGAGAATGGACGAGGACACAACGGTACAGGTACATGTGCCTATGGATGTGGAAATAATGCAGGTTCCTCCTACAGACAAGGAAGTAGAGAAAATAAAATCAGTCCTGGAAGAGGAAACCGGGTATAAATTCGTATCTTTGGATTCGATAACATGGGATGTGGACTACGAGATTTAAAATCAAACGAAAAACTTTATGTTCATTTTTTGAGTATTAGTAGTTAATATCTAATTGACAGCCAGCAGTTTGTGATAAATAGCTGGCTTTTATTATATCCTTTTATATGTTAATTATATGTTAAAAGCACATAAGCACTTGCTTATGTCTAAATAAGGTCTTATATTTGCGTTGTGATAAGAAACAAGATGTCAAACAAGTAAAAACAAAAGATTATGGCAAATCCTAAAGTAAAACCGGAAGGAAAGAAAATCGCAGAAAAGGTGATGGAGTTTATGGACGAATATTCATTTGACCCTATCTATAAGGAGATAGAGAAGAACGGGGACGACACCTATATCAGCGAAATACTGCGCTGCTTCCCTACAAGAAGAATAATAAACGATTTGGACGAACGCGGAGAACTCCATGAAGCATACAAGGAATATGTAGACATGAACGGAGTAGCTCTCATAAAAGATATGACAAAGATAATGACGAACAAGGAAAAACTCAAACTCGTATCGGAACTTTTCAAGATACCTTACCTGGCAAGTCCGGAAGAATACGGGGAAGCGATAGCGAAGGCAGCAAGGGAACAATATTACAGATAATCAATAACCAGCAAAAAAGCAGAACAAAATGAAGACCTATACAGTATATTTCAGTGAACCCGTAACAATAAAGTACAAGGGTGACAGATTCAACAAGGAATTGAAAAAGTGGGAACACGATGTGGACTGCGAAGAGACAAGCCCTATGTTCACCTTCCATTCCCTGGCACCTGCAAAGAAGCTTATCAAGGAGAATATGGACAAGTACATAGATTCCATCATAACGAAAACATGGGCAAACGGTGACTGGGAGAACCTTGGCCCGATAAAGCTTGCCGGAAACAACAAGACTTTCGTCGCCAATACCCGTCAAAAGGTCGCAAATTATTAAGAGCACGGAAAGAAGGGGTGAAAATTGAAGTAGCCCCTATTTTCTTGACAATCAGTATAGATATTTTACAAAACCTAAAAATAAAAAGATTATGGAAAAGGAAGAATTTCAGAAAAAGTACAACAACAGTATTCTGGTGTGCTGTACAGAAGCCAGTATCAAAAAAGTATTAAATATTTGCTATTTAATGGACTTAACAGCCTCTAAATCAAAACAGATTACTGCTATATTGATAGGAGAACAAACAGCAAAAAGTCCATTGTTCCACGTGGAACAATTCCTCAGTGATTTCTACAAGGGGATAGAAGAAGGAGAAAGGAAAGAGACAAAGATGTTTGAACAGAGAATGAACAATGCTATATACAAGCTAAAGCATAAGTACGGAGACACGTATATAATCAAGGGAACCGATATGGCCACATTGATGTGCACAACGGAACTCGGCATGAATGCAGTCTATAAAGAGGGGGAAGATGTGATACTCATAGAAGAAAAGGGCAGTATACCATGTGTAAGACATTCTGCAAGACAGTTTATTACTGACGTGATGTCCGGCATGATTGACGTACTGGACCCATTCATAAACAAGGAGACAACGATTGAAATAAAGGAAGAAGAAGACACGGAAAACATGATTAGTGAAACAATCTTCCATCTCACCCATACCCTAACAAAGCTCCTGCATAAGGTATACGACATGGAAAGAATGGTCTATTCAATTGGATTCGGAAACAAGGAAAGGGTAATGATAGACAAGGACGATTTCTATGTGTTCCGGAAAGCGGTGCGCCTCCTATATATATGCAACAAGTGGGTAACGAAGGACAACGAGAAGCAATCCAAGGAACCGGATTTCAAGAAAGGAAACAAAATAATGTACACCATCAAGGACAGCAACGGCAACACATACCCGGTAAGAAGACTGTCGGAAAGGGTGTATGAATCAAAGGAACACAAGACCCTATTCATAACGGATGAAGAAGGGGTAGTGACCGGGATATACAAGGAGAAATAAAAAAGAGAAATACCCTCCACGATACCCTACAGACCATATTTTTATTATTAACCCGTTATACATTTGTTACAATGGTAATAGGGATATCAAAGAGGAAAAGCAGTGATATGAATAACCGGGAAGGGAAAGACCCTTTGGCATAAAGAAGGGAATGCCCAGCCCCGATAACATGATTATAAACCGTCAACCTATAATTGTTAATTTGCAAAGAAGGGGGAAGAGGCATATAACAGACAATATGACGTAAGGAACAGTCCTGGAACGGTTATTGTATCATTGTACAACGTGGAACAATTATAAAAACAACATATTAAAAGACAAAAGATTATGGAAAAAGATTTGAGAAACAATGTAAAGTTCATCTTGTTCTGCACGGAATGCTTACAGGCTGGCGTGGTAATGACACCCAAAGAATATGAAGTGGCATTCATGGCGGCAGAAAAGTTCGAGGGATTTGATGACAAGAGCTTCGAGAACATGAAGCCGGAACAGTTCGCTCCACGTATGAATGCTATGCTACAGGCTATGTCAAAGAGAAAACAAATCATTGAAGGACTGACATTCAACCTGCTTACAAAGAAAAGCCTGGGTGAACTGATAGACAGTGATTTGGTGGAAGAAGTGATGAAGGCAAAGCACATAGCCGCAGCAATGGCAGATGAGATGCTGGAACCGGACGAAAAACTGGAAAAGGTTGTGACTGACGGAAGACGTGTAATCGAACACTTCATAGACCAATGGAAGAAAGCCCCTATTGAAGAGGAAAAGAAAGAATACGAGCCAGAAAGTGATGCGGAAATTGTAGAATAAATCTTTCTATATACTTATTATTTTCACAAAAGCCCCGAAATGGGGCTTTATTATCAAGCAGTTATGGACAAGTCGAAATTAAAAGAAGCAAATAGGTTGCACAATAAAATCGAATATTTGAAAGACCAATTAGAGCGAATTTCCAGATTTGAGATGGAAGGGAAGATACAAATAACGAACTCCTACGATTCCTATTTCTATATTGACGAGGATATGGCGAAAACCTATTTCCCGATGATAAAAGAAAGCATGGAGAAGAAATTGGAGGAGTACGAGCGATTATTTTCAGAACTTTAGCTCATTTTTGAGATAAAAACACTATCTTTGTTGACGTGATAGATAACTGGTAAGGTTGTATCGCAGTTGTATTTAAAGGTTAACAAAGGCGGTAGGGGTTGCAAGTCTGTTATGGCTGGGGGTGAAAGCTTGGTTGAATGACTGCAACCCCTATTTTATTATCTAATTTATTTTGTATTATGGAAAGAAAAGAGATTATTGGAAGACTGGGAAGGTATTTCACGCTTCCCGAACTTGTATGCCCCCACGTGTATAACAAGTATTCAGAATCGCAGATATGGAGCTTTTTCACGACCGAAGCACTGGAAACGCTCCTTGTATTGAGGGAGGAAATCCTATGCAAGCCCTTCATTATCAACAACTGGAAGAACGGAGGCAGCTATTCCCAGCGCGGTTTACGATGCAATGTGTGTGTTCTATGCAAGGAAAAGACAATGCTTGAAAAGCCATATATGAGCGCCCACGCCTTGGGTCGTGCATTCGACGTTACTGTGTCCGGTATGGAAGCGGAAGCGGCACGGAAAATCATTGTGGACGATTCCGACAAGCTTCCTTATCCTATCAGACTGGAAGACGGTGTTAGCTGGCTGCATGTGGACACTATGGACCTATGCAACGGTCAGAAGGTGACGCTATTTAATGCGTAAATATATTTTACTATATACAGAAAGTATTCTCCCTTATAGGGCAATCGATACTACAGTATACTGTAGCCGCGATTTTGCAAATTTCGTATTTTTATCATTTGTAAATTTAAATTGAAATAATTATGTATCCTACTAAAGTAAGCATAGCAAATAACAAGGGTTTTGAGAGTATAACAGCGATTTCACGCGCTTTCGAGGTCGGCACACCAGCCGAAGATGTGGTACTATCAAAGTACACCTTGGTTCCCGATGACAAAAGGGCGTTTCTTATTATTCCGTTGACGAGTGGTACTATCAAAGTACACCTTATCGGTGAGACTGGTCCAGATACATATACCATTTCCGAGACCGAGGTTTCCGCTTATATGGGTTCTCCTATGCCTTATCTTATTGATAAAGTATTTGTTGACGGTACTACTGCACAATTTAATATAGGGTTATGATTGGTATTGGTACAAGTCTTTTGTTTGGTAGGAAGGCTGGCAAGGCTGGTCCTCCTATTCCACCCTTCAATGAGGCTATGGTGGACGCATGGTTTATGTCCGGGTTGTCCAATGCAGACAAGCCTGGTAGTATTACTGGTGTGATGGGTAACGAGATGATTCTTAAGAACTTTGCCTTTACATCAGAAAGCGGATTTGGTGAGGGAAATTATGAAGGTGCACTTGTGTTTGACGGAGTGGATGATTACGGTATATGTAATAATCTGCCTATTCTTAACGATTATACAGTGATATGTAGGAGAGAAATAATAAATAAAGAATCTGGTGCTATAGCAAGTAAAAGAACTTCATCCTCTCAATGGGACGGTGCATTTATTTTTGAAAGAAATAATCAGTTAACCAGCTTCGGACAAAATAACTACCGTACAATTCAACAAAATAATGTATCTTATATGACAACTACTTCTTATAATGGAGGTACTATAAGTCGTGGCTCATTACAAGATACAGAATATTTGGTTTTAGGTGCTGCTGGTTTTAATATTGATTTGAATAGAGCACATGAATTCTCCAATTGTGCTATCTACTACTTTGCTCTCTATAACAAGTCTTTGACACCAGAAGAAATAGAGACCGAGAAGGAAAGACTTAATGAAGAATGGCTGAAACGAAGCAAGGTCACTATACCGGAACCGGACGTTTATTATGACTTGTCGCTCAAGGACAATTCTTCTCCTATACGTAACATCATGGATGATTTGTCGGGTAATGGACATGATGCAGAGATATTCAATGCAGCGTATACAGAGAGTAGCGGCTACAGGTCAGACGGTGCTTTTGTCTTTGATGGTGTAGATGATTATGCGATAATGCAGAATGTTACGAAAGGGTTCAAGACGCTGTTTATGGAAGTGATACCATTAAAGGCAGGAGGTATGATGTACGACCAGCGAATAAGCACGGCAGTATTAAATTTCGGTATTTATAACGAAAGCAGAACATTCGCATATAATTCGAGAAACAACGGAGTAACCTATATAAACGGTAAAATCAACAGTGCCAATATCACTACAGACGAACTAATCAATAAGAGAAGTATTGTCACTGTCATAAATGCTTTAGAGAGTAATTGCAAGACTATCGCTATCGCTTCAACCGTTTTCCAGGGTGTCTATTGCAACATGGCTCTCTACAAGCTTATCGGCTTCTATGACGAGCTCACGCCTTTGCAGATTGAAAAAGTGATTAATGACTATAAACTAAAATATGATTGATTATGAAATGGTTAGTTATACCCATAGAAGAACTCAAACAGTTCGACAAGGACTGGGAGACAAGACGGACAAGTAACGACGGCATGAAGGCGCTGCTGCACGAGGAAACCTACAATTCGCTCGTGCCTCCAATCATGATGCTTTCGGAAAGTGAGGAGCTTGTAGAAGAGGAAATCACTTATCCCTATCCTTTGGTGGATGAAGAAGAAATTAACAATTCTGATGATTGGACCAGTGATGAGGTGATTTGATTGTTTTCGGGGTGCCGGGAATTCGGGTGTTTTATCCAGTTCCCGGTTTTTCATTTTCTCTATTTTATTGTACACTGAAAAACAATTCAATTTTCAGAGTTAGGGTTAACTGTCTGATAATCACATACCATTTTCTTCTATTTCTGAAAAATATAATGTCACTGAAAGAAAGGTTATGTTAATCTTATGTTAAAACGACATAAGCACTTGCGTATGTCTGATTAAGTACCTATATTTGCAATGTGATAAGGAAACAAGGTCAAACAAATTAAAAGAAATAAGGTTATGAAAGCAGAATTTTACAAGGTGAGAGGTACGGAAATGGAAGAGATGATGAAGAGAGGTAATAACAACGAAATCTCCTCTATGATTTCCAAGAAACAACAAGCACTTGCCGAGGCACTTGAAAATGTGGAGTTCTATAAGTCTATCGGGAATATGGAGTTTGCAGCCAATGAACAGAACCGCGCTAACCTCCTTCAAAGACAACTCGAAATGTTGAACAAATAAAAAGATAAGAGTTATGAAGATAATGAACGTTATCAAGGAAGTAAGTTACAAAGGTCACACAATAACAATGTTTGAAGATGGCTTTCACCAAGAATTTGCCATCATAGATGGTGATGAATCAAAGCTGTATGATAGCATTGCGGATGCAAAGAGAGTTGTCAGAGGCGAGCAGCCTCATTACGAAATCAATTAACCCAGTAGTCTTCAGGTTACCAATAGAACAAATAATATGGATATAAAAGAAATATGCTTGCTGATAGCACAGCTAAAGAAGGAGAATGAAACCAATTCCCCGGAAGAAAAGGAATTCAACCTTAAATGGATTGAAGCCCTAAAAGAAAGTATAGATAAATCTGTAAACAAGAATAAGGAGGATTAAGTTATGAAAGCAATCGTAGAAAACCCGTTAAATGTTAATTGTTCACCAATAGCAATTTCTCTTTATGTCAATATACTTAACAGAATAACCTGGTGTAAAAACGAAAATGAACTTAGAGATACTATGAAGTTCTCTTCAATCGAATACCCGGTTACATTCAATTCTATTTTTGATTACGGCTTCGGTTCCAACCATATGTGGGTCAGTGAGAAGGAAAGCGGTAAACGTCTTATTCTTGTCGAATTCTAAAATTCTTTATATTATGAAAAAGCAGCTTATAAATTTCTTTCACGGTCGTTTCGGTAATAAAGTATTGAAAGCCAAATATCGTGAATGGTGGGTGCGTTTCTGGTACGGAGTAGGTGCACTCACTTGTACCCTTCTTTTCTTCGGAATGATACAGTTCTTGTCCTGGCTTTCTGATTTGATTAATTATGTTTTCTAATAAAAATATTTTACAATTATGAAAAAGATTTTGTGCGACAAAGACGGGAAATTCTTATCCGTTCATGAAAAGAATGAAACTTTTGTAGAGCTTAAGAATGAAACTTTTGTAGAGCTTAAGAATGAAACTTTTGTAGAGCTTAAGGATGGTGACTATCTGACACACGAGGACGGTTGCATATTGATATACAAGGAATATGAATGTAAAGAAAATATTTCTGAAATATCTTATCATGTTTATTTACGCAATAATAAATTACATTTTCCTCAAACTGAAATGTCATTTTCTTACTATGATTTTATCCCATCTTACAGATTTTCTGCGGAAGAAGAAAAGAAGCGTATGAACAACGCGCTTGCCGAAAAAGGATTGTTCTACAATATAAAGAGCAAATGTATAGAAAAAATTCGGTGGCGTGCCAAGAAGGGCTACATGTATTATTACATTGATTTCAATGGCCCCGATTCCTTTTGCGTGGCTTCCCGTACAGAAACATTCGATTATATAGACGAATGCAAGTTTAATACTCACAACTATTTCCAGACCGAGAAAAAAGCCGAAAAGAAACTGGACTCAATTAAAAACATCCTCAATTATTAAGAAAGAATGTTACATCTGGGTCGGACAGATTGCCGAATACCGGGGAATGACATTGCGAAAGGTCCGTCCGGGGAAATATGTTGTCATTTCCCCGTGTTCCCTGGTTTCGAGACCCGTATATATTAACAAGAACGAAAATTTGACCGTTCTTTAGTATTAATTATTTGTTTTATTTTTATATATTTGCAGCTATGGTAACAGCGATATTTATATGTCTCGTTCTTCTTACAGTAGTCCTTATCACCCTTCTTTTGTGGTGTATAGGGGCAGTTACAGGAATTCAGAAAAGAATGGACGCTCTTCTTTATGTGGTCTCCTATATAGACCTTATTCAGAGAAAGCGGTTTATCCGGTATCTGGACCAGCTTTCCAGGAAGATGAGCTGTAACGATGACGAGATGGAAGACAACCAGAAACAGTTCCTATTCCATTTAAGCCAGGAATTGACGAACGAGATAAAAAGAATGGAAAACGATTATAAAGATTTGATATAATGGCAAAGAAAAACGAATTTACATACAAAAAAGGGTGCCAATATATAAACTGGCTCTGTATTTCCAATAAACTTTTCTTGCTTCGTGATGATGACAATATAAGCGACGAAGACAAAGCATCCATTTCACGCGCCCTAAAATGCAAGACAGGCGATATCCTTTGTCTTGTACTGGGTCGCAACATCAGCTATTTCGGATATAGTAAGCTTATCGAAGACATGGGAGGACGGACGACAGAAAGTATAGTGCAGTCCAAGAACCCGGTATTTTCTTCCATCTACTGGACTGGTGACAAGAAAGCGGCTATCGAATCTCACACCATTTTCATTCCCTGGAAGGAGCTTAAGGAGCTTATCAAGGATTGGGATTACCCGACATACTTTCAGCCGGAAATCGTTTAGAACCTTCTTTCTCTAATTTAAATATTTGTTTGACTGACACCCGGTTACGCTCTTCGCGAAAGAATGTTTCCGGGTGTTTTATTTGGGGATTATATGTTAATCTTATGTTAAAATGACATACGCACTTGCTTATGTCTAAATAAGGTTTTATATTTGCAATGTCTTCTTAAAGGAGACAGCTAATTAGGTCAAACAAATAAAAAGATAAGGTTATGGAAAATGAAATTAAAGTTATCAGAGGTTTTGCGGTTAGCATGGGAAATGATTATGTAGAGTTTTTCAAGAACATCGAAGATGCAAAGAATAATTACGAAATGATGAAAGAACGTTTTGTCGGTGTCCGTCTCTATTATGCCAAGAAATCCTATAACACTAAAGGTTATCCAAACGTAAATATTTCTTTGGTAGAAGTTTACCGTAACAATTATGGTCTTCCTTATTAATTGATAATTGTCAAACAAATAAAATCTTTACAATCATGGCAAATATAGACTTTTTCAAGAACCCCGATTCATACGAGGTATATGTAACAGTCAAGTTCGGAATATGGAAAGTGGCAGAAATAAGCCGTTTTCCGTCCCCTGCGGACATTCTTCACGGCAACATCATAGAATATACCGAAAACAGACACATGTGCTCCGAAAAGGACATAAAAGAGATTGAAGAATTTACTATTAACAACGTTATAAACACTATTTTAAAATGAGAACATTAAGCAAAGGAAACTACCGGGCAGTATATGACCCGGCAAAAGAAGAAAGCATGAGTATGATTGCCGTCTACAAGAAGAACCTGGACGGCACGTTATCCCTAATCAATAAGGAGATGGGGAATGAGACGGACGAAGAAAGTCTGAAAGAAAAGGCAGTAAAAATTATTAACGAACTAAATAAAAAGGAGGATTAAATTATGAATGCAGGTATCGTATTTTTAACTATCATTATTTTTATCGTTCATCTTATGTTGAGTGCCGAAGTAGGCTCTACGGCAGAAAGGATGAACAGGAGTTTCGGTGTATGGATGCTTCTGGCACTTATCATTTCCCCGTTTATCACAGCCATCTTTGTTCACTGCCTGGGACCTATTCCAGTTCTTGAAAAGAAGGAGAAAGAAGACGATGAAGCCGAGAAGTAACAAGTATATCTATTATTATGACAAACGGTCGAAGAACAAGCCGTACCGGGTTATAATAGAGGTTGAAAAGAAGAAGTACAATATCGGTTATTTCCGGACCGTGGAAGAAGCAAGAACAGCCCGAGACGAATTCATTAAAAATCATTTTTCCGTCTCCATAAGCTGGCAACGGTTACAGGAAATGAATGTGATTGTGGATAAGATTGCCGAACTTTCGGAAATTCTTCTCTCCTATAGGGATATTTCCACAAATGAGGTTATTCGGAAAATCGGGAATATCAAGCAGAACGCGATTTCCATAAAGAAAGTTATTGCATAAATATTCACTCAATTTGTATAATTATTCATTTTTGTTTTGTAGTATGAGAACCTGGGTTTAGCGAAACCCGACAGACTGGGACGTTGTGAAACGTCCCTTTTCTTTTTCTAAATCTTGACAATCGAGTTAATAATACTTGAAGAATGACAAAAAACCATAATCTACCAGTCCTTTTTCTACTGCATTGGCTTCTTGTTCAAACACGATTGCATGGTAACAGTCATGGTTTATAGCCTGGATTCTCTTAATCCATTTCTTTATACCGCCACTGAAACCCGGGTGATATTTGATTAAGGCTCCTATTACACGTACAAGCCATTCCAGGGCGTAATACAGATAGAACGTCAACGGGATAAGGAGAAGTAGCCAGGGGCACGAGAAAACGCCTGCAAGACCGCTAAAAAGCACGGTGCCCGGTATCATTAATGATTTCCATTGATAGGAATGCGTTTCTTCATGTTTTAGGAATTCTTCGTCATAATACTCTTTCATTTTCTTGCATAACAGCCAGCAAAAAATTAGGATTGCGGAAAAATTCGGGATGATAATTTTCGCAATTTTCGATTCATAAATTACCTTCATGATTTTACAATTTTTAAGATTAAACATGTGTAAAGGTAGGCTTTTTCGAGGAAATTTCTGTCAATATTTATTACTATTTATAACTATCTGGAAATCAACACTTTGACATTTTACCATAAGGGTATTATCTAACCCCTAAAGGGGTACGTAGTTCCCTTTCTTCTTTTACCCTTACGGGTATATTAATAGGAGGAAGAACTGCAATATAGCAATAGGGGGTTTGGGGGAGGAAGGGGAAAGAGTGAAAAATGGGGAAGGGGATAAAGTGAGATATGGAAAGTGTTAACGGAAGTAAAAAAGAAAGGGGAGACGAAGCGAAAGAAAGAAGACGAAAACAAGAAGGGATTTTGGGAAAAAGGCGCGCCCGGCAAAAATTTTCTCGAAAAAATTTTGTGGATTGAAAAATAATCCCTATGTTTGCAGTGCTTAAACAAATGGCGGCTCAGTTCTGAAAAGAGCTGGGAACCGCAAAAGAAAAGGGGTTATCTGTAGATTACGCTTTTACAAATACCGCTTTTAAAAATTTCCCCTTTTCTTTTTGTTTTGTAAGCAGGTGTTTGTAGGCGTTAATATCCTTGAGCAAGATATTTGTAAAAATGGAAATTTTGTAAAAGAAGCGTAATCTATAGAAAATGAAAAAAGATACAGAAAAATCGGCATCACGCCAGGACATTCCAGAAAAGATTAAATCTCCTATTAAGGATTTTAAGAATATACAGACTATCCAGGATTATGAGTATTGCTGCGTATTGTGCGCTATTAGATTGATAAACAACAAGTATTGCAAGAGAAATCAGAAGAAGTATCAGTATAAGACGTTTTGGAAAAGAAGTTTTACTACACAAGAACTGTCATTGAAGATTGCGGAAGAAGTGGGTATTTCCTACAGAAAAGCGAAGGATTATATCAAGTTTTTAAGACTGAATGACTACATTAAATTTCCCGAAAAGGATGTATGCACAATCATAAACAAGGATTTCAAGGATGTAACGGAAGAGATGTATTTACCGGATTATTTGCGTTATGTGATTAAGGAGAAGGGGGTGAAATGGTCTCCTATTTTTACAAGGATATTGAATTACATTTCAAAGCAGATAAAGCATTATAAGCACTGTAAGGAGATTGCAGAGTATAATTTGGAAGTATGGAATGACGAGGAATCAAAGAAAGACGAGATTTTAAAGATAGTTGAATGGCTGTACAATAACGAGGACTGGAAAGAATCGGATTATGACAAGGTTTATGAAAAGGCTGTAAAGATGGCGCATAAGCACGCATTAGAGGCAATAAAATGGAACAATTGCGAAGTATCGTTCTATGAAAGCCCTAAACGTATTGCAAGCCGTATGAAATGCAGTGTAGATACGGTACGGAAGTTTATAAAGGCATTGAAAGAGATTTTTGGAGAAAGAGTATACATGAAGCCGGAAAAGGCGACTAAATCAATGAGATACAACCCTAATTTGAATAACTATACGATAGCATTGCCGGACAGGGAGGAATGGAAGAATATATTTGCAAGAAGATTTGAGAAGATTAAAGAAGGTGTTTCAAGGGTAAAGGATTCTGTTTATTATCTCAAAAGAGTTTGGTTCAGAAAAGAAAAGGGTTATTTGTGGGAAGACAAGGAGTTCAATAGAATAGCAAAAAGAAGTGCTACTGTAACGTGTGGAGAAAAGGAATTGCCGTGCAAAAAGAGGTTGAGTTTTTATTACACCCTAAAAAAGAACTTGGAATACTGGGAGGACAATTTCGAGAAGGAAAAGGAAATAGAAGAAGAAAAGGAACGTTTTTATAAGTCTGAAATACAAAGGGAGGTTGAAGAAAACAGCAGAATTGATTTGGTGGCGAAATATCGCTGTCACGAGGCACCCGAATACGAAAATTACAACCCTAATGAATTTGAAGCATATAGAGTATGGAAACGGTAAGCAGCTACATATACAGTGACTATGAGACCGAGGACGTAGAACTGTACGCAGAACAGATGATACGGGAACGCATAGCGCGTGACGAGAAGCGACGCGAACAGATAGAAAAGGCTTTGGCGAAAGCCGAAAGGACCAGGAAACGGGTAGAAAACAGAAGACGGAAGTATATAAAGACAAACCCTATCCGCGCGAAGTACAAATACCCGGTATTGGATAAATATTCAAGTTAAAAGCTTGGTTATTTGACTGATAATGCCTATTTTTACCGTTGTAATTGCAATTTCGTTATAACTTTAAAAGGCATTATTCATGAATATTAATAAAAAAGAAGAGAAAGTGTTCGGACGTGCACAATTTGAACAGTTTCTCATTGACAAAGACTATGAGGCATTCACCGCAAAGCAGGTAGCGGCTTTTGCTACTGATGTTTTGAACAAGTCAGAAAAGGACGAAATGGACGAGTTCGAGAAAGCATGTGCGGCTGCGGACTGGAAATCACTGGAAACGGTTAAAGTGCTGAATGACATTTACGAGGAAGAACCTATGTTCATAAGACCCTCACAAGTGGAAGTGATACCGGGAAAGGAAGGAATTTTCAAATCAATGTCCGAGAACCGGGACATGTTGCGATACAAGGAAACCCCTCTAAACATTTTCAAGGGCATAGCCGGAATGTGCGTATCTGACGATATAGAGAAGGCACGGAAGGGTGAACCTATCGGAACCGTAAAAAGCTGGGGAGGGAAAGAATATGTGAAGACCGCTAACGGATGGGTACGACGCCAGGGAATCAAGACAAAGGAGACCGCGAAGGAAGACAAGCAGAAAGGAAAAGATGGCTTTCCTACAATTGAAAAACTTGTGGCTGCGGCCGCAAAGTCGGGGCACAACCCTAAAGAGGCAGAGAACGTTATCAGAGAACGCTATGACTATCTGAAAAAGAAATATCCGGAAGCCTCACCAAGTAAACTTGTACACATTGCATATACAATTTCCTAAAATTCCGTCGCATATGATTATGGCAAACCTACATAAAATAAGGGAATACGTAATGAGTTTATATTTTCCCGTGTTGCTGAGCATACCTATCTCTTTTTCCAACACGGCATCCTTCATTGAGAAATATGTGTTTCGGGACTGGGAGTTCTTGAAATACCTAATGATTCTTATAGTGATAGATACACTTGTAAGCTGGGTATATCATATCAAGAACAAGGACTTTTCAAGCAAGGGCTTTTCAATGATTATCACGAAGCTTTTCATTTATTCCGCTATTCTGATTGTTTCGCATGTGATGGGGAACTTTACGGTGGAAGGCGGCAATGTGGAGATATACACATGGTTCCGTGCTGTGGTGTGTAACGCGCTTATAATACGAGAATCAATCTCAATCGTGGAGAACGCGGCAAAGGTAAGCCCCACTTTGGTACCTCAGAGAATTAGAAAATATCTGTCTGATTTCGACGAATTCGGGGATAAGAAACCGGAGACGATAAAGGAAATGAAAGGAGAATGACTATGGCACAAGGCGATTATTTGCCCGGAACCTATTCAAGGGTCGGAACGGAAGAAAACCCGGGCACATACCTTGGAGGAGATTCGGGCGGTATGGGTACTTACCAAAGGAGTTTGGGACAACTTCGGCAAATGGATGAAAGACGGATTTTGGAGAATGGGACAGCTCATTTTCTCTACAGACAATATTTGGCATGATAATTTCGTATGGTATAACGATTTAAAGTTTAAATTTTAGAGATTATGAAAAAAGCAGCTTTTTATCAAATACAGGACGGTGATACCGGGGCACAGGTTGCACAGGGATTGCAAGGCAATTTCGAGGCTTTGCAGCAGGAGATAGAAGCAATTCCACCCTATTCCTTGCCTATTAAGATGGACCCTAATAGTGGAATTATCAACAGTGAGGAGGACTATAACAGTATTCTCCCCGAATCCTATCTGACGGAATATCCGTGGCAGGCTGAATATGCAGGTGGTCTTCCTTGGTTATGGATGAACTTCAAGGCGAAGGTATCGGAAGGTACTCAGATTTGCATTAAGCATAACAACAAGTTCTGCGAGTTCACCAACATTCCAGAAACTATCGGCACCGTATCTGTCAACAAGAAGATTCTGACAATGAAGGAGAAGAACGAATATCTGGGTTTCGAGTGTCAGAAGGATTTGGGCGTACAGAAAGTGGACTTGAAAGGCATTTACCAGGTTTACGTACTGGATGCTGACGGTTCCGTGGAACAGGAAATTGTATTTGAATGTAAGTAATTAACAATTAAAAATAGAAAAGATTATGAGACTGTATAGATTTTTGGACGAAGACAAGAATATTGATGTGACATTGGTAACTGATGGTAGTTGCGACCAGAAGAAAGTATTCATCACTGAATCACCGCGCGGAATTACCCCTAAAGGAAACGTGACAGACCCGGAAGGCGGTGCCGAGCTTTTGAAGCTTGGTTTCAAATGGAATGTAGGCGAAGCCGTGATGCATGAGGAACTTGTAGCATTTGCGGAAGAAAAGGGTTTGGAATTGATTATCGACCCCCAGGGATTGAATGAAATCGTTGCGGTAACGGCAGAATGGAACGATGCAGATGCGTGTGTAATCACCATTAAAACAAGTGTTCCGGCAAAGAAGGATGTCGACATTTATTTCCCTAATAGCGTGAATCTGAATGAGAGCGCAGAAAGATTCGGTGTAATCAGAGGAGACCGCAAAACCCTCTCTACAAAAGTTATGTCCGGTAAACCTATGGCGTTCACGTTGACTGACCTTGGTCTGGATGCAAAGGAGGATTTGAATGTAGTTGTAATGACCGACAACAATACGTGGCGCGAAGAACTTGTGGCACAAAACGCATAAGGATATGTTACGGTTATTGTTTACAACAGAGGACAATGTTCACCAAATGACCGTCGTAACCGACGGAATCGACGGTCAGATGAAGGTTTTCGTTACAGAGAGCCTCTATGGTGACGTGGAATATTATAAGGGGCTGGGTATCGTGATTGAACCCGGACACACCTATAATATCGGACAGTTCAAGGAATGGGCGTTTAAGGCGCTTGTTAAGCTTATCTCATATCCGGAAGGATTCGGAGAAGAGGGCGCGGTATTGTCGGACGTGCAGGAAGTTGTGGAATACGTATTGGAGACTAAAGAACCTACACTTAATTTCCCTGCAAAGGGAGGTGATGATATGTGCGTGGTGACGTCTTCAAAACAGACATTCAAGAACGGACAGCCAGTAGGACACCCGGAAGGCGTCCCGGTTACATTCTCAATATCTGGGGCAGGATTCAAGGTTGACGGTGGAGGACAAGTAACGGTTGACGAGAACCCCAACAACACGACAAGAAAAGCGGTAGTGACGGTTAAACAGAATGAAAGCGGAAAGACATTGCAGATTACATGCAACCAGGCTGCATCTACTGTAACCTACGAATATGCGCTTACAGTAGACCCGACATCGGTAACGTTCGACGGTGCAGGAGGTGAAAAGCTGGTTACTGTGACTTCTACAAGAACAAAAGTTCTGAACGGGGTAAAACAGCAGGCAGAAAGCTATCCTACGGACATAGAGCTTGCAGGTGAGGGATTCAGCTATGAAGTGAGCGGAAACAACTACAATCTGAAAGCCGAGGAGAATACCGGGACCTCACAGAGAACGGGAAAGGCGACCATTTCACAGGAAGGCGGAAAGACCGTACAAATGAACTTGACACAGAATGCGGCTACGGTGACGTATGACTATGCGCTTACAGCCAATTCACAGACCATACAGTTTGTAGCGCTTGGAGAAACGAAGAGTTTACAAGTTGTTTCAACAAGACAGAAAAAAGTTAACGGTAAACCGTCTGGTGATGTCGAGAAGGTAGATACGACTGCACAGATTACCGGAACCGGATTTAGCCAGACTTCATCTGAAACATCTAATGGAGAGAATTATAGTATAGTGGCGGCTGAAAATAAGGCAGAAACAGCTAATAACGGTTTTATTACTATTACACAGACTGGAAGTAACAAGACGGTAAAGGTTACGTTAACACAGCTTGCAGCGACAGTTACCTATGAATATACATTGACTACAGACCCGACAACACTTTCATTTGCAGCAGCAGGAGAAACAAAGACATTCGATGTTTCAAGCAAGAAGCAGAAGAAAGTGAACGGGAAGAATGACGGTTCACCTATGACGGTTGACTACACTACTGTAGTGAGTGGTACGGGATTTACCAAGGGTTCTACTGAATATTCTGTAGTGGCGGATGCAAATACTGGCGCACAGCGTACCGGAACGGCAGTTGTCACGGCAGCAGAAGGAGGAAAGAAAGCGACGGTAAATCTAACTCAATTGGCAGGAGCATAAAATTTATTCATGATGGGAAAGAGAAAAGGAAAGATAATACAAAAAGCGGAAAAGCCGGATTTGGTTGCAAGTCTTTCGAGTTTGTCCATTGAAGAGATAGACAGGCTGCAAAAGGCCGCTCCTATGGCATTCCAAAGCAAATTGCAGGCTGCGTTAAACTCAAACGATGCAGGGGAGATAATGAAGGCTAATTTGTATCTGGGAGAAATCAATAGACAGCCTACAAAAATTCAGTCTGTTTTCTTTGACCCTAACGACATATCCGGTAACGGAAGAGGATTCAAGGATTCTAAAGGGGTTCTGTCCTTTTCCGTATTGCGCCGGATGGGGGACATTCATATAGTGAAAAGTATCGTGTCTACACGCGTGGAACAGATAATGAACTTTATGGATTTTTCGGAAGACGAGCAAAAGGAAGGCTTCACAATCAGAAAAAAGAAGAGCCTTTTTTCTACCGGGGATGAGAAATTGACAAACGAGGACAAGAAAAAGATTTCAAAGATAGTTGATTTCCTGGAAAAGGGAGGATGGACGGACAAATGGGACAATGTAGACAGCTTGCAGGAATTTGTAAGTAAAATAATGTCGGATAGTCTTACATTAGACCAGTTGGCCTTTGAAATGGTCCGCAACAGAATGTGGGAATTACAGAAATTCCGCGCTGTGGACGCTTCTTTGATACGTTTTCTTGACAGCGTAGACCCCAGACAAAGGGAAGGTTTCGAGCAGTACAGATTCAAAGGACATTTGCCGCGTTACTGTATGGTATGGGAAGAGATGATTCTGCATAACCCTATAACGAAGGAACCGATATTGTATTATCCGTGGGAGCTTGGTTTCGGCATCAGAAACAAGACGTCTGATGTGAGAAGAAACGGATATGGGGTATCGGAATTGGAAACGTTGGTGAATATCATAACTTGGATATTGTGGGGCTTTTCCTATAATGCAAATTTCTTTTGCGTTTCACCGGAAACACTCGTTACGACGAATAAGGGTTTAAGAAGAATAAAGGATTTGGTAGGTACAGAATTTGAAGTTTTTGATGGTGTGGAATACTGCAAGGCATCCGCATACAAGACAAGGATAGATGATTTGTACGAAACAAGACTGTATAACGGCTTAAAGATAAGAACAAGCCGTGAACACAGATTCTTGACTATAACGGATAAAGATAAGTCTCCTAAATGGAAAAAACAAAAGGATTTGACTACAGACGATTATTGTTTGGTGGATATAAATACTTATGGAGATTTTCATGAGGAGGATTATTTCATAGGAAAAGAATATTTTAGGGAATTTACTAACCCGACAAAGGAAGCTGTTCTTAAAAAAGAAAGAACTTTCACCCCTTCTTTGGAGATGGTGAAAGATAAGCATTTTTGGGAAATGATTGGTTTTGCTTTAGGGGATGGTACCTGGTTGGAACATATACTTGAAATTTTTCCTCATCATACGAAAGATAAAAAACTTTTTGGTGATTTCTCTAAAGTGTTGGATAAATACGGAATAAATTATCGTATAAAGAAAAGTAATCCTTCCACACAAAGAAGTGATGGGGAATATGGATATCCGTATATATTCATATATGATACATGTTTTATTGACTGGCTTATAAGTATAGGATTCGGATATACAAGGGACAAGAAGATACCCGTTTCTGTATTTAACTTGCCGGAAGAGTTGAGATGTGCGTTTTTGAGAGGTCTGTTTTCGGCAGACGGTCATACATCTGCAAATATAATGGGTTATAAAACCCCTACTATTTGTTGTGTGAATAATGATTTGAGGCAAGATATATTACAATTATTATTAAGCGTTGGGGTTGCTGCGAGAGAGTGCAATAGAAGTAAAAGCAGATATAATGACCCAGTAACACTTGTTATTCAAGATGTAATGTCTTTTGTTGATAAAATAGGTTATTTGCAAGACTATAAAAATGAAGGTATATCAAGAGGAGAAAGGACAAAGGGCAAATGGGATTTGGTGCCTAATTCCTTGGCTTTAGATATACTGGAAAACAACAGAGGAGGTGACATATCTTTCTCAAAGCATCATGTGAAAAAAGGTGGAAGGATAAGTAGAGGTAAATTAATAAGGGTTTTGACCGAGGCAGGATGTAATGTGCCGGAAATATTAAATTATCATTTCTATAAGGTAACGGACAATTCCAGACTTGTAAAGGAGAAGGAACAACTTTACGATATAGAGGTATTCAATGATAAGCATATATTTCTTGCCAATTATACAGCAGTTCATAACTGCCAGGGGTCTCAGCCTAAAGGGTTTATCAATATAAAGAATCCTAACATATCAAACAGTACATTGCAGGAGTTTAGGCAGGCATGGACGCAGACGATGGCAGGATATCAAAATTCGCACCGCACACCCGTTATAAACGGTATAGATTTGGAATGGGTTGATTTACAGAAACTTAGCAATCGTGATATGGAATTTAACGAGTGGATAAAGTTTCTTATCATAATGACATGTTCCGTATATCGTATAGACCCGTCCGAGCTTGGATTCAATTTTAAAGAAAGTCAGCAGATATTCGGACAGGACGGACAGCGCGAAAGATTGAAGCACAGCCGTGAAAAAGGATTGAAGCCTTTATTGATATTCTTGCAGGGCGTCATTACAAAGTACATTGTGAGCGAGTTGGATGAAAACTACGAGTTTGCATTTACAGGAATAGAGGTGGAAGACGAAGAAGCACAGGTAAAACTGGATTCTGAAAAACTGAGTAGCGGCATGATTTCTATGCAGGATATATTTAAGAAGTACAACGGACGAGACTTTGACCCGGAAAAGGACATCATTCTTAACCAGGTGTACCAGGGGATGAAGCAGGCAGAAGAACAGAATAAAATGTTCGGAGCTTCACAGCCGGGGCAACAGCCGGAAGGCGTGCCAGAAGGGGACGAAGAAGACCCGTTTGCACAATATAAGTCATTCAATGAAAACCCTATAATGAAACCAGCAGTTGACTATTATTTGAAAAATCTTTACAAATAAGAAATTATGGAAACTTTCGATGATTTAAAGTTAGAAAGATATATAAACAAGGCTCTTTTAGAAAAGAGCTTCGGACGTACAGAATTGTATGATACGCTTTTGGAGATTGCAAAGGCGCAACAAGGCGTATATGTGAACAACGCGGTAAACCGGAAGCTTGGCATTGTTGGGCTGCCATACAAGAAAAGAAAGGCTACGGAGGAAGAGAAAGCCGATTTAACCAAGACAACAGAAGACCTTTATAAGGAAGGTAGTGCGTGGAAACGAGACAGACAGATTAAAGTACATAACAAAGTGAAGTCTGAATATCGGAAGAAAATGCTATTTGAGACAAAACCGCGTGCTTACTTAATGCTTGGCGGTGGTGGTTCGGGCAAAGGGTATTATCTTAAGAAGATGAAGGAGAAAGACCCTTCTATTGATAAACTTCCAGTTATTGATGTGGACGATATGCGTGACATGATACCGGATTATGAAAGGGTGAAGGGAATAGACCCAAAGAAAGCTTCATCCTATGTGCATGAGGAAGTATCGGATATAGGTAAAGCGATAGACAAGGAATATATAAAATCTAAATCTTCTTTTGTAAAAGATGCTGTATTTGGAAACCCGGCAAAACTTGAAAAATTGGTTGATGAATTGAAGGCACAAGGTTACGATGTCCATTTGGTAGGCGTGGCAACCGATTTCAGTACGGCTTTGGATAGAATACAGAAACGTTTTGAGAGAACGAAACGGTATGTTCCTACAGAAGTGGCGAAAAAAGGACATAAAGGAGCGTCCGAATCTTTCAAGAAAGTTATCGAAACTCCGTTGAAAGATAAATTCAAGTCCGTTAAATTGTATGACGGAAATTCCGATAACGGAGTGATTTATGATAACAAAGTGTTAAATCAAAAAGAACTTGATAGGTTTCTTAAAAAAATAGACTTATAAATTTGTTCAATTCTGAACAGTTTTGTATATTTGCATAGAAACTTAAAGAAAGGAGTAAAATTATGGCAAAGAAAAAGTACGGAATTGATATGACGGCTGACGAATGGTTTGAGATTGAAGAACGTGGAATGGGCGAAGGTTGGACGATGGAAGAAGTTGCAGCTTTAGGTCCAGAAGGTAGAGAGTTTCATAGAAGCGCTCCATATAATCCTTACTTCCCGAAACCAGATATGTCTATTTTTAACGAAGACCTTTATGATGGTTATAAGATAAAGAAGAATGTCGGAAAAGAAAGTTGATGGTATAAGAACCCCTTTGGTATCGCGTCTTATTGGAGTGAAAAGACACGTGAAAGACCCTATCAGATATCCGAAAATACAATGCGGTTATGAAGGTCTTGCACAGACCATGTTTGCTACACAGTCGGACGCGATGATAAAGGAGCTTGTAAAGGAAATGATTAAAACGGTTGAAAGATGATATTCTCACCGGAAGAGATACAAAAACTGTATGATATAATAGACTACCGTCTTGCAAGAATTGTAGCCGATGTAATGGGGGATGAACTGTTGACACCGGAAGACAAGTCTTTGTTAAGACGGTATGGCTATAAATGGAGAAGGGAGATAGAAAAGTTACCACCCTATTTTCAATCCTATCTGTTTGGAAGGTTGAGTGCACAACTGACGCCTTCCCAATTGTCTACACTCAATTTTGACGATTTTACCAAGTATATAGACCGTCATCAATGGGCGGCACTTACATCTTTGGAACAGGAAGTGTATTATGCGGCAGCAACACGCACATACTCCTATATAAAGACGATGGGGGAACGGGCAAAAACGATAATGTCTAATGCCGTATCGGAAGAAGAGGTAAAAGTTCTTGTGGAACAGCAAAGACAATTGGAGCTTGGAACGATAAAGAAGGAAATGATAGAAGGCGTTCTGAAAAAGAAGTCCGTGCAGAATATTGTCAGTAATATAGGGCATTCCTTGGAAGACTGGAACCGTGATTGGGGGCGTATAGTGGAAACCGAGATGCAGAACATCTATCAGACTGGGGTAGCCCAGCAGATAATGAAGGAACAGGGAGCGGACGCGCTTGTATATAAAGAGGTATTCAGTGGAGCGTGCCAGCACTGTATAAAGTTTTACACCACGGCAGGGATAGGAAGTAAACCGAGGATATTCAAGCTTATAGACCTTATAAACAACGGGGACAATATAGGGAAGAAAGTTAAAGATTGGAAACCAGTGTTAAATAGTGTTCACCCATTCTGTCGTTGTGACCTTAAGGAGGTACCTAAAGGTATGGTTTGGAATGACGAGACGCATTCGTTTGAACCGCCTAAAGAACCATACAAGAGACAGGTAGAGAGAAAGAGTAAAGTAAAAATATATGTTGGAGATAAAAAGTTTGAGGTATGAGGTTCGGATATAAAGGAGATGTAGAGGTGTTGACCCTACGGAAGACAAGGGTAACAAAGGAATATGTAAAGGAAAGCGCGGAAGAGGTGGATGTGTACAACTGGGAGATTGTCCCGGTACGTCTGGACCAGATAAAGGAGGATGAGTATGTATTACTCTATTGCATGATGAACAGTACGAACCTATTCAAGAAGGGGGTAAAGTGTATCGATTTCAAAGGCGAGATGGAAAATATTGTGTTAGACAATGGAGCGATAATTTCTGTATGTGAAGATGCAAAACATCTCGTTTTTACAATGCCGCATCAAGTAACGATACCGCTTGTTGATGAAAAGACATTCGATGAATGGACCGATGAAGATTGTTTTGGAATAAATAGCGGAAGCAGTCGAAGGGGTGCTGATAAGGAGATAGAACAAGGAGATGTAGAGGAATACATAAAATTCTATAATGATAATCCGGAATATATGCATATGGGTGTGAGAACGGTAAAGATAAAGGAAAGAGGATTATCATTATATGAAGGGAAACTGTATAACATAGAGGCTGGTCCCGAATACGCGCTTATAACTAAAAAAGGTTTGTTTTTGAAAACGGAGCATTGATATGATGGAAGGAGGGTTTAATACCGGGTTTGTGGAAATAAGGACGCTTGAAGGCGAGAAATTCCTAAAGGATATAAGGATTAATGAAGCCGTAAAGACAAGACATTCCTATACGCTTGCAAACGGTCTGCATGTACGCGAAATGAAGCCACGCGAATCAGTGTACAACATTTATTTTATCGCTGGTAAGGAAGGTGTGCTTAACAGAGTGTCTGGTGAACAGATGGTATGGACGTATGGAAAGAACTATCTTGTTCCGGTAAAAGTAAAGGAATTGAACATTTCCGACAGAATTGTTCTGTATGGGAACAAGAGGGGTAGGATTGACCGGATAGAAAAGGTGGAGACACTTAACAGGTATTTTTATAAGCCCGAATTGAAGAAAAACACTTCCTATTATATTGATAATGTCTGTATTTTTGGATAGATTGTGCAAATTTCGTATTTTAGCAAAAAATTTGTAGCTATGAATTTAAAGAAATTATTTCATTTACAGACAGCAGAACAAAAGGTGTCTGAATACAGGGAGTTGCTGAGACGCTCCGAAAAGATAGAAGCAAGAACAGAAGAGCTTGCAAACGAATTTGCCGAAAGAAGCCAGGTATTGAAAAGCTTCTCCCTGCTTGACAAGGACGAAAGAGAGATTTCGGAAGAGAAATACAACGAGTTCTTGAAGGAACATACTTCACGGGTTGCACAATTGCAGAAAGACAGGGACAAGGTTTTCAAGGCCATTGCCGCATTCCAGAAAGACGAAGATATAGCGGAAGCCATTGCGGATGTATATGCAGTTCATGTAGCAAGAAAAGCATGGAAAAGCAAGAAGCTTTCCAAAAGCGCATATGATGATATCATGAAGGCAAAGACCGGGGTAGTCAAGTATGCGGACGTGCTTTTGTTCAGAGGCGGTAAGTTGCTTATCTTACAGAGAGCAGGGGAACACATGAACTATACGCCCGATTGGTGCATACCGGGGGGACATGTGGACGAGGGAGAAGATTTCCGTACAGCCGCACAAAGAGAACTTTTCGAGGAGACCGGAATAGACGTTCCGGAAGATACTCTTATGGAGGTCGGTGTAGCCAAAACGAAGAATGCGGAAATTCATTATTTTATGGGGCACGTTGATGATGAATCCCCGGCTTTCGTGGTGGTTGACGGTGAGGAAGAAATCGGCAGTATGTGGATTGACCCGGATACCGAACTGGAAGACTACGACTTCATCTTTGACATGAAAGACAATATCAAGAAGATTTTGGGACTGGAAGTGCAACCCAGCCCGGTAGAAATCGTGATGAAGGCTTTCCAGGAAAAGAAGGTGACGGAAGACGTGGTAAAGTCCGTGTGCGAGAAATACCCTAAGGAGATACGGAAAGCGAACAACAAGACCGATTTTTCACACAGTGAAAGAAAAGACCTGGCAAAGAAAGGAGAGGCAATGCCGAATGGGAAATATCCTATCAGAAACAGCCAGGATTTGAAGGACGCTATCAAGTTGTCCGGTGCTTCTGATATGCCGAAAGAAAAGGTGCAGGCATGGATTAAGAAACGCGCTAAAGAGCTGGGTCTTGAAAGCGAATTGCCGGAAGAATGGAAAAGTAAGGAAGTTGAAAAGACGATGGACTGTAACGATGCGAATGCTATTTGCAAGGAAGATTTGGACGACAAGCCAAAAGGCCCGGAAGGTGACGGAATAGCAAAGAACGAGGAAACGGAAACTACGAACGAAGAAGCGAACAGCGAGGAAATAGAGAAGTCGGAAGATGGACTGACGGTTTCCATGAAGTTTTCCACTGTAGAGGATGCGATGATATTCAAAAGTGTTATTTCCGAAATGATTCAAGAGGGGAAGGTGAAAGCCGATGTACTGGAAAAGGCAAAGAAGGAGGACAGTATGTATACGGTGTTTGCCGATTTCGCTAATTTCCTGGAAGGCGTTAAGACCCGTTCAAAAAACGTGCATTGGAAAGAGGAAGACAATGCCAAGCACAAGTATCTGGACGATTTGATAGATGAACTTTCCGACTATGAAGATAAGATAATGGAAGCCGGACAAAGCGGTTTCGGCCGTTTCAAGGACGGGGAGATAAACGGTGAAGAAATAGAGGTGAACGACCCTATAGAATTGGTGGACCTCATTATAGACCGTACAAAGGAATTCTATTCCAAGCTTGACAATAACCCCGAATATGCCGGGGAAAAGTCGTGGGTAGAAGACTTCATGGCAACACTCAAGCAAACTAAATATCGTTTACAATTGCATTAATTGTTTTGGGGAGGGGTGTAAACACCCCTTCTTTTTATTAAAGGAAGCTATGGAAAAGGATATACTGAGTTTGTGGATAATTATCTAAAAGCGAAGGGTGAATAATTTTTGCATAAAACTTTGGCTATTTGCATAAAAATCCATACATTTGAATCGGTAAAGCTGTAAATATATTTTAGTTATTGTAATATATTGATTATTAGATATTTACAGAAACATGTTTATTTCAATTCGTTGGATTACAGATTATTAAAAGATGTTTGAAGTAGATTCAAAATTTAATTTTTTCACAGAAGCGAACTTTGAAAAATCAGATTTCAATCCTATGGATTACCCGGTAGGGGATGATAGAAGATACGAAAAAATGATTTTTGAAGGTTTGGCATCCGATTCTTCCATAGATTCGGAGGATGAATCTATGAACCCTAACGGATTTGTAATAGACCGCTTTTTAAAACACGGTCTAATCAATTTAGACCATTTGCCATCACGAAGCCCTATCAATAAATCAAGGTTCTGGATAGGACACCCATTAGACGCATATGTAAAGAATAACAAGTTCTACGTGCGTTGCCAGTTATGGAAGAAATCACCGGAAGCAAGAGCGTTTTATGACAAGGCACTGGAAATGCTTGCAAGCGGTACAGACCGGAAGCCGGGTTTCTCCGTTGAAGGAAGAGCACTTGAAAGAGACAAGAACAATCCTAAAAAGGTGACAAAAGCGCTCATAACAAACGTAGCAATGACAATGACGCCCGTAAATGCAAATTCGTTTGCCGATATAGTAAAGGGCGTGCAGACAGTAGATTTCGTAGAGAACAATAAAGAAGAAATTAACAACGGTTCTAATAACGTTCTTGTAGAGCTACAGAAGGACGGATATAATATAAAAATAGACAAATCTTTCAACGTTACCATTAACCCTATCATAGTGGAAAGAGACGAAAGATTTCAAGAGCTTTATAAATATTATCTGAACGGCAATGTAGGATTGAACGTTATAAAGGACTATTTGAGAACCGTTAATAAATAAGTTTGTACACAATTAAAAGTTTAATAAAGATGGACGAAAAATATTTGAACGACCCTATCGTATCTCTGATGAAGTCTATGGGATTTTCTGACGAGTACATTATGGCGAACGTGAAAATCGAAAAGTCTGAAAACGGAGCAGCAGCAGGAGACCATGAATCCGAAACCAAAGAGGAAAAGGATATCAACAAGCTGGAAAAGGAAGCCGTGAAGGACGAAGAAAAGGTGAAGGAAGACGAAAAGAATACTGCTAAGGATAAGAATGCAGAAGACGAAAAAGTGGAGAAATCCGACAAGGAAGACATCATGAAATCTTTGGGTTCTGTATTCGCACCTCTGATGGAGAATTTTCAAAAGTCTATTGACAAGTTCCAGGAAACAGTGGACGGTATCAACGACAAGTTGGACAAAATGTCTGGCGTTACCCCTATGTTCCGTTCAGAAGGACTTAACAATATGACAGCTATTCAGAAATCTTTCGAGGAAAGAAAGGACGAAGCAGGTAAATACGAAGTTAACGTAGTGAAAGACAGACCTATGGCAGTAAAGCTTATTGAAAAGTCTTTGGAAGAGGCACCGGAAGCTATCGCTAAGTCACTGGAAAGTGATGCGCTTGCATATCTTATCAATCCGGACGCTGAAACAGTAGGTGAAAACTTGGCGCGTTACATGTACGAAAAGAACGGTGTAAAATTCGTGAAATAAACTCTATTAAAATAAAAGAATATGGATTTGTATAATTATAGCAATCAAAACGGTACGGGTGATGTACTGGGCGGCATGGATTCGGCAGAAATCTTGAAAGCGATGGAAGCAGGTCTTAAGACCGGAATGCAGTATAACAACGAAATCAACAACGGTGGTGGTCTGAAAGTTGAATCTCTGGATTCAGTATTGAAGATTTTGGGCAACCGTATGAACCAGTTGGTTTACTATATGGAAACGCCTAAACATAAGATTGATAACACTGTACACCAATACAACCAGTTGTACAAGTATGGTGAGGAAGTCGGTATTTTCAACGCAGAAGGTGAAACTCCGCAGGAAACCGATTCTCAATACAGACGTAAATCAATCGTAACCAAGTTCATGGGTGTTTCCGGACAGGTTACACATCCGGGAATGTTGGTTAAATTGGCTGGCAATATGGACATGTATCAGAAAGAAGTCGAGAATAAGACTATCCTTCTGAGTACCATTATCGACACACGTCTTGTTGACGCTGATTCTTCTTGTGTAGCCGAGCAGTTCGACGGTGTTTTCCGTCAACACATGTTGGGTATCAACGAAATGGACGGTGGCACGGCAGAAGGTAAGACTTCTGAACAACTGTTAGACGGTTATTTCAACAGTCCGGCAGTTATCGACGCACAAGGTTCTGTGTTGAATGACAGTCTGATTCAAGACGCTGCAAACGTTGTAGTGAACGTTTATAACGGTTATATCGACCGCATCATTTCTAACCCGATTGTGTTCAACAACTACGTTAAGATGTTCCACGAAAGCAAGCGAGTTATTGTAGGTCTTGCTGCCTCTGTAACTGGTGCAACAATGGGACAGTCTGTAAACGACGTTACAACTCAGTTCGGTAAGATTAACATCAAGAATGACCGTTTCTTCGACGAACGCAAGCCTATTATGGTAGGCAAGGGCGCCACAAGTGCTAAAGCTCCGGTTACTCCGGTTGTTGGTACTGCCATTAAGGTTAATGCAGCCGATACTAAGACTAATTTCGGCAACCATGCAGGTTCTTATGGCTACTTGGTAACGGCAAAGAATCGTTATGGTGAATCTGCACCTCTGAATATCACATCTGCTGGTGCCCAGGCTGTAGCTGCTTCTGAATCAGTAGAATTTGGCTTTACTGCTGGTGTGGGTGGTGCATATCCGGCTACTTGCTTCGTGGTATACCGTACCAAGAAGAATGCAGTTCTGAATGCAAACACTGAATACTATCCTATCTTTGAGGTTCCGGCTTCACAGATGGCAACAGGTTATGACGGTGCAGCCGCAAATTGTGTACGTGACCGCAACCGTATCATTGCAGGCACCAAGTCAGCTTTGGTATACTACAATGACAGTCAGATTAACGAATACTTGCAGTTTGCTGATACCATGAAGATGGACTTCGCTGTTACATCTCCAAGCAAGCGCTTTGCAATTCTGAACTACGGTACCCCGGTATTGTATCAGCCTGCAAAGATTGTACGCATCGTTAATATCGGTGAAGAAGGCTTGTAATTAGCTTGATATAAATTTATAGGTTTAAGAAGTGAAAAGTGAAAGGGAGGGAGTAATTGAACTCCTTCCCTTTTTGTTTAAAAAGTTCGTATTATGGAAAAAGTGATTTTAAAAAGTCGGGTGTATAACAACCATAGAATTGTACTTAATGGTGGCCCGGTACAGTTTGTTAACGGTAGAGCGGAAGTATCGGAAGAACTCTATCAAGAAATAGTAAGACGTAAACTTCCCGATATTTACAAGGAAGGTGAGGAACCGAAATTCAAAACACGCCTTGAAGAAAAACTTCGTTCGGAAGTGAAAGAAGGGAACAAGGAATATGAAGAGGAAATAAAACGTCTTAAGAATATCGTCGAGGCGCAGAAGGTTGAAATTTCCAAGAAAGAAAAGGAAATTGAAGTATGGAAGAAATGCGTCGAGGACTTGAAGGCAGGAAACAAGGAGACGCAGGCAGTAGTTCCCGAACTGGAAACAAAGCAGGAAGTTTCTATTAAGGAAGAAGAGGACGATGAGGTAAAGACGGCTCTTAAGAAAATGAAGGTTGACGAATTGAAAGAACTTGCAATGACAGAAGACGGAGGCTCTTTTAAAGAAGAAGACCTTAAAGGCAAAAAGAAAGAGGAAATTATAGATATGATTTTGTCTAAATAAAAATATTTTACAAAGATGGGTGGTCGATTGACGTTTACGATAAAATACAAGAAAAATTCCGGACTTGTGCTGTCTGTAGCCGAGATATGGCAGACATACTTATACGGAATAACCATTGACGGAGGGCAAGGAGCATCATTTACGGACGAATCCATGCGCTCCTATATAGAATCAGCACAAAGAGAGGTTGAGAATTGGTTCAATTTGAAATTTGTAAAGCAGTTAATCGACCAGTCTTTGACTTATTACCAAAAGGACTATTGGCAGCAATTCCCTATATTGTTTCCTTCATATCCGGTAAGAAAGCCGTTAAGCATGATTGGAATGCTTAACAAGATAGAACAGATTATATATCCGCAGGGGTGGTTATCATGTCAATATGATAGCGGTATGGGACAAGGGAAAAGAAGGCTGAGTGTTGTTCCTACGGGGTCTTCCACGACACAGGGGAATGCGGAAATAATATTGACGGGTATAACGTCACAGATAGGTATGCAGCGTTTCCAGTATATACCGGATTATTGGAGGGTACAGTATATAACCGGATGGGATGTGGACCAGATGCCTATGGACTTGATTAATCTGTTAGGAAAACTTGCATCATTCGGACCAGCTTCAATTGCAGGTGATTTGATTCTTGGTATTGCAGGTGTTTCCGGACAGTCTTTAAGCATAGACGGATTAAGTCAAAGTATAAGCACTACAGCTTCTGCAACATCTGCCGGATATTCCGCACGTTTACTTCAATATCAGAAGGAAATAAAAGAAACTGTAGGAAGATTGAAGTTAGTGTATGACGAGGTTAAATTTGCAGTATTCTAAGGTATGAGCGAGACAAGAAACATATTACAGTCCCCGTCTTCCGGATTGAGTAATTTCCGACCGGAATTTTTCAAATCGGAATTTGACAAGGCGATACAAGCCAAAGGTTACGACGTGGAGATAATGCGTGCTTTGCGTTGTCCGTGTCATGGGAAAGAATCAGCATTACCGGACTGTCAGAATTGTTTCGGTACGGGATATTTCTACGTGAATGCGATACATACGAAAGCACTGATAACAGGGATTAATTTTACCGACAAATACAAATCATGGAGCCAGGAGCTTTTAGGTACAATGGCGGTAACAGTGAGGGATATAGACAAGGCGAATTTATCCTATTATGACAGAATATCTTTCAGAAACGAAATATCCTATTTCTCTGAAAATCTTCCTATAAGATATGACGATATGGGACAGCCGTTTGTGTTCACTACATATAAGCCAGTACAAGTATTGGCGATGTATCTGTTTGAGGCTTCAAACAAACCCCTTGTAAAGACAGATAAAGGACATGTAAGCGATGTTAACCCCTACTGTATCATATTGGATATGGAGATGGACGTTTTGCCCGAAAACGGGTTTGTATCGGTATATTACAAGCATAATCCGGAATATCATGTTATAGATTTGCCGCATGAGATACGCGCTTCATGGGCCACTGACAAGAAAAGCGGACAACTGAATAAGATAGAGCTTCCGGTCCAGGCTATTGTAAGAAGGAGCCATCTTATAGCGATAGAGAAGCCGAATTTTGATGGTAGCGGTGTGATATATAATGAAGATGTGTAAAATTTGCTTTTTTGATGAAAAGTGTTTAGATTTGTACAAATTTAAATATTTTGTATTGTGAGAGCAAAGAAAGTTTTGGAAGTCCTTGGTATAAGCCGGGCAACATTATCCAATTATGTAAAGGAAGGAAGGATAAAAACCCATAATTCCGCTACACAATGGATAGATTACGACGATGAATCGGTATATGCGATTGCGTCTAAAGGACAAAGAAAGAATGTAATATATGCAAGGGTTATGAACAAACATAACCTTAACAAGCATATAGAAGCATTGGAAAGGTATTGCAGGGAAAACGGACTGCACGCCAAAGATGTATATAAGGACGTGACGTTTAACGTTACATTGGCGCAAAGAAAAGGGTTCAATAAGTTGTTGGACGATGTGATATCCTATAAGATAGGAACGGTAGTAACACTGAGCCGGAAAAGTCTGTCGGGAACGGACAGCGATTTTATAGAGATATTGTTTGCAAAGTTCGGGTGTGATATTAGGTATATAACAGAAGAGTAAAAATGCTGCCTCTATATGTTGACATATCGGAAACGGTTGCGGAATTCGCGTTGACACCACAAGAAGCGGAATTCCTTGGAACACGTCTTGTTGACGATGTAGTAAAGGAATATATGCGAAGGTGGAATGCACTTGTGGATTCCGAACTGCACCAGACACGGGGGATATATCGGTCTGCTATGCAGGTAGACCGGACTTCTGCCACATCTGTAGAATTTGTATTGTCTGCAAGGGCGGCAGGTCCTCTTCCTATGATGCTGGAAGAGGGTGCGACACCGTTTGACGAGAAGATAGGATTCCAGCGTTCGGACAAGGCGAAGATAAAGAAGGACGGTTTGGGATGGTATCTTACAATACCGTTCAGACACGCCACACCCGGAGCAATAGCGGAATCCGGAATATTTAGCTCCGTTATGCCTAAAGATGTGTACGATATGGCACGTAATGCAGGAGGACAGCCGTTGAAGCTTGCAGACTTGCCGATAAGCCAACAGGTAAAGGGAAGCCGGAAGGAAATAAATATACCCGGACTGAACGTACCGGAATACATGCACAAGTCGGCAAAATATGAAGGTCTTGTAAGGGTTGAGGCTCGAAGTTCAGACCAAGAGAAGAGAGGTCAGTATATGACATTCAGAAGGGTTAGTGACAAGTCAGACCCTACAAGTTGGTTCAATGGCGGTATAACGGCCAAAAAACTTATGGACAGGGCTTTGGAAGAGGCTCAGATAGAATATGTTGCTGAAATGGCGATAGACGAGGCATTAAAACGAATTAAAGGACTATGATTGAAATTGTGAAAGTAAAGCAGTTTATAGTATCAATATTGAACTATATACCGGAAGATTACAGACTGCACCAGGGAGACGAACAGAATACCTTCCTATACAGACTTCTTAATGGAATGAAGGAAGGGAATTTTGATTTTTACGACCAGGCGAAGAAATTGTTTTTAAGGGGAATGACAAACCCCCGTAATTTAAGGGTGTTGTTTGAGTTTCCGAAAGACAATACGGGATTGCCAGCTTATGTAATAAGGGAACCGGGAGCGGACCCGGGAGCAACCAATTCCATAGGGAAAATGAACGGGCAGATATACGACGGTGGCGCATGGCAGATAAGAGACAGCCGTTTCCATAATTTCGAGATAATGTGTCTTTCGGACAACATGCTGGAAAGCATAATTATGTCGGAAGTTCTGTATGCACTGATAATGGGTTCCTATAACTGGCTGTCTATCCAATATGATTTGGTAGAGGTAAGGATAACAGAATTAATGACAAACCAGAACGTACTGCCTATTCCTATTTTCATAAAGTCTGTAAGGCTTGACTTGACTTTGGACCAGATTGTAGGAACACTGGTAAACGAAGAATTGCTTAACAAGATTGCATTTGAGGATGCAGGAATAGCAGCCGAAAAATGGGGTGCGGACAATTATAGCAGGGATTATGAATTGCCCGGTGTAGAATCGGACATTGATAAAATTGTGACTAAATAATTGGTATGAGGCAGAAATTTGTTTACCTTTATGCCGAAAAGGTATGAATGTAAGGATTTGATAGGGAAGTTCTTGCAGAATTTCGTGGACTAATAAAAGAAAAATAATATGGCATCAACGTTTATTTTCAACGGTCGGCAGATTTCATTGCCCGGTGTCTACTCCACTATTGTAAGTGGGGAAATGAACCCGGCACGAAATCTTGACTATGGAAAAGTCCTTATTATTGATACAGGAAAGTATTCAGCCGGATTTGGTGGCGGTGCTGGTATCAATGGCGAGAATGCGCAGGGACAGAACGCTATCTATACTTTCGACAATATCGCGGATTTTCGTGCTTTCATGAAGGGAGGTCTTTGGTGGAGAGTTGCCGAAGCTCTGTTTGCACCGGACCCTTCAAACCCCGATGCAGTAGGAATTTCCGAACTTGAATTTGTTCGTGCAGCAACAACTACAGGTGCAAAAATGACGTTTGCGACGGCAGCAGGAGGCACGTTTGCGGTAAAAACATTGGACGAAGGTTTGGTAGCCAACGGTTCGTTATTGAACGACGAGTTATTAACAAAGGGTTACGGTATGAACTTTATCGCAGGACGCGAAGACGCTACCAAGTGGATTTTGCAGTTCTGGAGAGGTACATATACCGGAACATACAGCGACGGTTTACCCTACGGAGACATCACGCAGGAAAACAGTGACCCCGAACTTGTTCTTGAATCACCGGAATTCAAGAATATGCAAGAACTTGTGGATTGGGCACAGAATGATTCTAATTTTGCTTTGGCGTTCGTACTTGATTCAACTACCAATGTAGAAGGAAATGGTGAGATTACCGAAGGGGACATTACAACGGCACTGAAAGGTAAGCCTTATATTTTGGCGGCAGGAGGTACAGAAAGTTTCGACATGGACGACTTTAACGCTGTACTGGACCAGATTGTAGGTTTGGACTATAGTAATGTCATTCTGGACCAGGTAGGAGAAAATGCCTATTCAGCTACGACAAAAGCATACATTACACACATGAACGGTGCAGCCAAATTCCAGCATTTCCTCTATGTGGCAGGATATGACAAGGGAGCCGATTTCTCAAAAGAAATCGATTTGGCGAAAAAGTTTGACAGTTCGTTCGTGCAGCTTGTACATGGTGGGGCAGGTGTGGTATCCGCATTCGATGCGCAGAAAATCCGTTGGTGGGGTGTAATGTATAACTTGTGCGCGATTGTGGGTCGTATCAGTGGAAAACCGCCTTATGTACCGCCCACATTCAAGACTATCGGAGTTGACAGACTGCAACACTCATTGACTGAATCGGAGAAGAAGAAGGCATTGAAATACGGTATTTTAACAACCGTATTGAACGACTACACCGGAAAGTTCAATATCTTGCAGGGTGTGAATACATTGCAGGACAACGCCAATCTGTTCAATGCAAAAGGGCAGTCCTATTCCATTCAGTTTATGCGTATCGTCGCACAAATCAATAAGGAATTGATTGTAAATGCGACATTGGATTTGCTGGGACAGGAAAACGGTGTTAACGCCAATACACTGACAGCAGGAGCGGTTAAAGACTGGACTGTGGCATACTTGCAGTCAAGAACTGCAACGGACGCACAAGACAATCTGATTTTGTCGTTCAAAGACGTAGTGACAACAAGAAAGGAAGACGCTTATTTCACCACTTACAAAATTGTGGTAAATAACGAAATCACCAAGTTGTTCTTTACAGGTTACTTAATTCGTGGATAAAACAAACCCTAAAAATTAGAAGATTATGGCAGTTTTTACAGCGCCTAAAGCGTATATTAAAATAGATAATCAAGTAGCCGGGTTTGTTCGTAATCTGCAATTTGCAGAAAACATCACCCGTGCGAATGTACAAGGGCTTGGCTCACTCCTTAACCAGGAGGTTCCGGCCGTACAGTATCAATGCACATGGACGGTAGACCAATTCTTTATTGACTTCAAGCAGCCAGTAATGGAAGGCATGATGCACCGTCTTGGTTCCGTCAAGTCTATTGTAGACACCTTGATTTTGGGCGAGCTTGGTTTTGCCATTGCTATTTACAGCAAGACAATTCAGAGCCAGGATTCGACTACAAAGATGGTGACAGCAGTAGACCCTACTGGACAGACTATGTGCATGCTGAATCCGTGTTTTGTAAATAATCAAAATTTTTCATTACAGGAATCAGGGGTTGCTGGTTACAATATCAGCGGGATTTATCTTTACCCTATATCAACTTTGGAACTTTAATTTTGATTATAAACAATTGATAATTAGGGAGTTACAATTTAGTAACTCCCTTTTATTTTGGTTATAAATAATTACAAATTACATTAATTATAGAATAATAAAATGTTATGTAATTTGTAAAATATTTTTATTATAGTGAATTATTGGTATTGTGAAATGATGTTAAACAACTCACATTTTACACATAATCACTTGCGTATGTCATAACAAAATCTTATTTTTGCAATGTGGTTCTGATAAGGGAACCAAGAAAAAGAAGTCAAACAAATAAAAAGATAAAGATATGAAATCAAATGTAGAAAGAATGACGGAAGATTTGAAAAAGGTTTTGTTTTCAAATGTATATAGCTTTGAGATTGAAACGAAGGATATAGTTTTCGGATTTAATAAGATATTGAAGAAAAGAACTAAATCAATGGCAAAGGCTATAGCTTTGGAACAAAAACTGAGAAATGATGTCGGACGTTATTTGTCCAGTACAGTAGTTGTTGCTTCTGTAAGAATGTACAAAAATGGAGAGTTAAGAGGTGAATTTAAGGCTAATAATTTTTGATTGTCAAACAAATAAAATTTTGAAGTTATGAACGTTTACAGCAAGTTTTGTCCGAATGTATTTTTAGCAAAGTGTGAAGAAAAGTATGAGAAGGGAGAAATTATCGAAGTAACAACCAAGTATGGAAAGGAAAACGAATGTATTGTTTTCAATCTGATATACGAAAAGGATGGATTCTATTACTATTCGATAGTACGTGCAGACGGGTTCAATGTCCAGGAATGGGCGAAGCAAAGAGCAGAAAGACGCAGAATGTGGGTAGCTTCGGCAGAGCAAAAGAGTAATGAGTATTACGAGAAATCCAATAAAGATAGAGACTTCCTATCATTGGGAGAACCTATCAAGGTCGGACACCACAGCGAAAGAGGACATAGAAAAATGATTGACGAAGCCTGGAACAATATGGGCAAAAGTGTTGAGTTCAGCGACAAGGCTGTCGAACATGAAAGAGTAGCCAAGTATTGGGACAAGAAAGCGAAGGTAATTAATCTATCCATGCCGGAAAGTATAGACTATTACGAGCACAAGTTAGAGAAAGCCAAAGAATATCACGAAGGCTTGAAGTCCGGCAAATATCCACGTGAACATTCCTATTCTTTGACTTATGCGAAGAAGGCGGTTAATGATATGCAAAAGAATTATGACACAGCAAAAAGATTGTGGGGAGAACAAGAGGATTGAAACAGCCATTGAAAGGATAATAGAATATCTTTTCAATTACACTCCCAATTTTAAAAGAACCCGGTCAAAAATAGAACTCATGGAAAAGTTCTGGGAAAAGACCGGGATTTCCTCTAATAGGGCATTATGGGAATATATGGTGTTTCAAGGGTCTATGATAGAGAGCAGCCGATACAAGGAAATAATATTCGCCCCCTATAATTTGATAGGCCCGAAGGCAATAGAGAAGTGGAACAAGAGGGGAAGATACCAGGTATTCAGAGCTAACAAGTATCAGCGAGAAAGAGGATGGATAAGCCCGTTTAAGGAAGAGGAAGAGGGTTTATCTGAAAGATACAGGGAGATGTTGAGGAAAAAATATTGGAACAAGGAGAAGGGGTTCATACTTTGCAGCCAGTACGGAGGATGGTTATTCGACAAAAATAGATGCAAGGATTGTATATTTTATAAGGCTTGTGAAAAATGACATAATAAAATTTTATGTTGTGAGATAATATTATTATATTTGCACCATGAAAAAGACAGTGAAGGAAGAAGTAAGACCGTGTGTTTCTTGTAAGGAAAACCATTTTATATACGACCGTAACAGATGGTTATGCAAAGAATGCTACGACAATAGAAAGAAATTGAAACTGAATCGTGCTTCATTGAAGGAAGAGGAAAACAGGCTTAATGAAGTGTTTGCTAAAGTATGGGAGGAAAATCCGCATTATTGTTTCCATTGCGGAAAATGGCTGGGACTTGAAATGAAGCCTATTTTTTTCTCCCATATATTGAGCCGGGGAGCACACCCAGGTTTGCGCTGTGACCCGGAAAACATAGTTCTGGCATGTATGGAATGCCATCAGATATACGATTTCGGAGACAGAAAAAGTCTTAAGAATCAGATACCGGAAGAAAGGATAGAAAAACTTTTGGAGAAAGAGCATGGAAAAAGATGTTGATATATTGATAGGATGTGCGGAAGTGTTTAACGCTATAGGACTAAAAAGGGTATCCAGAATGATAGTGGATTATCTGGAGAACCCCAATAGTGATAAAGCGGAAATATTTCAGAAAGAGGTTGAGGTATGGAAAGAATACGAGGAACGTTCAAAAGGCAGAATGTTTGTGTTCAGTGACGGGGAAAACGCCCTTATGAAGTATTTCATTATATCGTATGAAAAAGACTGGTATTCGGACGGGAACCCGGCTATAGTGATAAACAAGCTGGCAGATGAAAGTGCATCATTCAAGGACAACCCTATAAAGAATTTATGGGTTGTGTACAAGAGCGAGGAGGAAAGGGATAAGGATTTTGAAAGGTTGCTGATGATAAAATGATGAAGATATGAATTACGGATTATCCTATAAAGGTAGTAAATCGCGTATAGCTAAATGGATTGTTGAGGCACTTCCTTCTGCTGATGTATGGGTAGAGCCTTTTGCCGGGGGATGTGCAGTCACTCATGCAGCTATTTTATCGGGGAAATATAAAAGGTTTATCATAAATGATATAACGGACAGCGCAAAGTTTTTCGTTGATACAGTAAATGGGAAGTTCAAGGATGAAAACCGATGGATAAGTAGGGAGGACTTTTTCAGATTAAAGAAAGATGATGCGTATGTAAGACTATGTTTTTCTTTCGACAACAATCAGAGAACCTATTGTTATAGTGAACAGGACGAACCATATAAAAAGGCTTTTCACTATGCGATATGTTTTGACGATTTTAGTCTGTTTGAAAATATGGGCGTATCAATTCTGGAAGATGTATTTAAAGGATGTTCTTCTACTAAAGACAGAAGACGTGCGATAAAGGATATTTTGGTAAGATACAAATACCCCGATAATTTGCAGAGATTGCAAAGTATGGAACGACTGGAAAGACTTTGGAGTTTGCAAAGTCTAAAGGGGATGGGTGATATTGAGGTTTTCCAAGGTGATTATAGGGAATTGGAAATACCTAAAAAAGAGAAATGCGTAATATATTGTGACCCACCCTATATTAATACCGAGGGGTATTTTACTAATTTTAGTCATGAAGAATTTTATGACTGGGCGAAACAGCAGAAAAATTGTTACATATCGGAATACTGGATGCCCGGTGATTTTGAATGTGTGGATTATATAAATAAAACAGTGTTATTTTGTGGTAATACGGGAGCCTCTCTTAAACAAGAGGGGATTTGGATTTCTAAAAACTAAAAAGTATGGGAAAATTTTTAATAGAAGATGTAAACGCGAAAGGATTGCTTATCTGGATGAACGACAATTTTCGGAAGCAGAACGGGAAACGGTTTACCCGTAATGATGTGCAGGCGTATATAATGAGAGGGCATTTACCCGAATACTTGGGAGGAAACGAAATTGTGGTAACCCCTAAAAAGCATTGTACAATTAAGATGTATAATGTATTGGAAAACGATAATAACCCGGTAGCGGAAGAGTAAATTTTTAGTAACGTGAAAACAAGTAGTAATTTCGTGATTGTCTATGACTTTGAAACCGGGGGATTGCCAAGCAAGGAGAAGCAAGCTTTTTTGGACGTTCCTTTGGTCGAAATGGCTATGTCGTGTATAGACATGAAAAAGTTGGAAATAATAGACCGTGTGGAAATGATATTCCCGTATAACTACAAGGAAGGACTTGCAGGATATTCGGAAGAAGCAACGGCAGTACATGGCATAACAAGAGAGGTCCAGGAAGAGAATGCGGTACCGTTGAAAGAGATATACAGTACATGCAAGAAATGGTTTGTCAAATACAAGAATCCGCGCCAGATGTGCACCCTTGCAGGACACAATATAGTGGGGTTCGATAACCCGTTTCTTAGAAATTTCTTCTCCTATATGAAGGACGATATAGACAATTACGTAAAATACTACATAGACACGATGCAGTTTGCACACATGGCGGCCTTGGAACAGATGGACTACAAGCTGGGCACGTGTTGCCAGGCTGCCGGGATTGACCTTGTGGAAGCGCACAGGGCGCAGCACGATGTGGATGCGAATGCAATGCTGTTCATCTCCTATGTGAAGAAGTTAAGGGGTGAAGACGTGGAAACGGTGGAGAAGAAAGAGAGGAGATATAGAGAGGACTTCCAGTTATGTTGACAGGTGACGGAAAAGGAATACTTACAAATAACCAGCTTACATATCTGTACAATGCGGTAGACAATATCATAGAGAGACTGCCGGAAAGGGCGCTTAACCAGTTGTTGGAAGGATATGGAAACGACGTTGATACCATGCTTAGGGAAATGGTGCATCAGTCGGAAAAGGCGCTGTATCTGGGTCGGACGCTGGATTCAGAAAGTTTATCCTATGTGGATAACGTGAAAGCCTCTATGGACAATACGCTTAAAATATTGTCCCTCAATTATTTCATAATAACCATGTTGCCTAAATTCCGGTTAGGGTGGCGTAATATAGAGTGGGGAAATCTCACTCAATTATACCCGTGGAGTTGTTATTTATGCGCCCGGGCGAGTGGCAAGTGCATGAGTGCTGATACATTGGTTGTAATGTATGATGGGGCTTTGAAGAAGATTCAAGATATAGAAGTTGGTGATAAAGTGATGGGTGTTGATTCAACACCGCGTACAGTGCTGCAATTACATAAAGGTGTTGCACCTATGTATAAAGTGAGACAGTCCAAAGGAATGACTTATGAAGTGAATGAAGGACACTTGCTTTGCTGTTATTATAACGGTTATTTCATTGATGTAGAAGTAGATGCTGTATGTAGACAACAGAAAGATATAAGAAAGTTGTTTCTGGGATATAAAGTCAAGAATATAGGGAAAGGAACACCAGAATTTGATTATTCTTCATTGAAGATTGAACCTATTGGAGAGGGGGAATATTATGGTTTTGCGTGCGATGGAGACCATAAGTTTTTATTGGAGGATGGGACGGTTGTACATAACAGTTATCAATGGTCTTATGCCTTTATTCTGTGGCGTTTATGGTCCTACACAAGACCGACTGCATATAGACAAGACACGGTAGACAATGCCAACCGGAAAGAAACATGCTATATTACCAATACTTTTACACTGGCAAAGGTGCAGATAGCGAAAGTGACGGAAGAGATAGAGGCGAACGACTTAATAAAGGAAAAACTGAACCCCTATAACAAGGCTTCAATCGGAGAAACAGCCATAAAGACGGAAACCGGAAGTACGTTACATGTGCGAGGTAAGGATTCAATGATTCGAGGTCTGCACGTGGGGGCTTGTTTGTGTGACGATATGCCGGACGAAAGCTCTCTATATTCGGACGAACAAAGGGAGAAACTGAAAGAACTTTTGAAAGGTACAATAGAGCCGATTGTAGAACCATACGGTTATTTCCTTGTAACTGGTACACCCTATTCTTCTGCACCGAATGAATTGTACCAGATATTGAAGGCAGACAAGCGTTTCTATTGTTTTGAATATCCGATATTGTTTCCGGACGGTAGACCGTTAGCGCCGGACAGATACACGTTTGAACAGATATTGGCGAAAAAGGAAGAGCTTGGAACGATTGTGTTCAATCGTGAATACCTGGTGGTTCCTATCAGTGACACGTCAACGATATTTCCGTATGAATATCTGATGCGTAGCGTTATAGGAATGGAAACGATACGTTTTGCGTCAAGTATAGACGATTTTCCTTTCAAGCTTACAAGAGTACATATAGGTGTGGACTTTGCGGTTTCCGGTAATATTGGAGCGGACTATACAGTGTATTCGGTATGGGGCAAAGATGCGATGGATAACTACTATTTGTTGTACTATTACCGGAAGCGCGGTATGTCGCACAACGAACAGGTAGATAAGATTGTACAGCTTGACCGACTTTTCCACCCTAATAAGATACGGTGTGAGGCAAACGGTTTCCAGTCCATATTGTCCGGACTGGCAAAGGAAAGAGGGCTTAAGAATATAGAACCGTTCACGACAACGGAAGGAAACAAAAAGGACCTCTATACTGGATTGCCTTCTTTGTCTGCAATGTTTGAGAGAGGGCAGATAAAATGCCCTTATGCGATTGGGGAAACAAGGCAGGCGGTAGACTTGATGTTCGGTGAATTTTCTTCTATTACATTTAGAAGTGATAACGGGAAATTGGAGGCAGCAAGTGGTCACGATGACGTGGTAATGTCGTCGTTCATTTCCTTAAATAGCTTACGCGAAGACGATAAAGAAGTACAATTAAGTGTAGAATTAATATAATGTTAATTATATGTTAAAAGCACATAAGCACTTGCGTATGTCATAACATAATATTATCTTTGCAATGTGAGAAAGAGATAAACGAAGTCAAACAAATAAAAAGATAAGAAAATGGAAAACGATGTTAAGGTTCTCAAAGAGTTATACAAGTTCATTTGTGTTAGTGAAGGTATTAAGGCAATTGCATTGAAGTTCTGTAAAGTTGGAAGGGGTGGTGCTTGTTGTTCTTATGTGGCTAACAAACCGAAATCAATCTCTATTGACTTGAATAGAATCAATGTCGGTTCCGCCTACGCTTTGTGCCACGAAGTAGCGCATCAGATTTGTATTGCAAACGAAGGTAACGCAACGCATAACGCAAAGTTCAAAAAGATGGAAAAGGAATTGGTTAAGAAGTATGCCAATTGTGCTATTGCAAGAAATTTGATTTGGTAATGAAGGGAGGATAAGGTTATGATTACTGATAGAAAGAAAGCCCCGGCATGTTTGAGATACAATGTCAACAATAATTCCGGTTCAATCAACAAGGAATTTGGTAAAGACCAGCAAGCAGCATATGATTTTGCAAGCCAAATGAATGAAACAGCAATAATTAGAGGATATATGTTCGTGAAACATAAAGGTGAATGGGTAAGAAATACGATTTTTATAGACCATGTTTTTAAATAAAGAAGGAGGGTAATGTTATGAAAAAGGATTTGGTAAAGACGGCTTTAGGATATAGATGTTTTCTATCTATTGAGGAAATTGAAGTGACAGACCCTAAAGATAAGAAGGAATGTAAGATATTTGAAGAATTTAACGATTCTACAACTATTAAGAAAATAGCATTGAAGTATACCGACAACAAGCTGTTCCACGAGATAACAAACCGATTGATTGAACTTGATAAGGTGGATTTGACAGAAGAAGAACATGCAGAAAGACAAGCGTTAATTACATTGTCTCAATATTTTAGAGTTAAGTTTTGATTTAACCGATTAATAACGTATATTTGTAACGAATAATGTTTTGTGATTATGGAGGATAAGATAATTAAGATTAAGGGACATGAATATAAAATGTCCTTCCCTACAGTAGGACAATATTATGAGATAGAAACTCAGAAGCAGTTTTTAGGTCGCGGATATTACAACACCTTGTTGGGAAACAGAACGCAGGCTGCGGCTGACGCTTTGGATATGATAGACATTGAAGCGACGCTTACAGTGATGTTGCCGGACTTGCTGGCAGATATGAAGGTGACTTCTTTCAAGCAGCTTGGTATCAAGGACTATGTAGAAGTAAGGGACATTTACAACAAGGAGGTTTTGCCCTTTATTAAAGAAGTTGAAAAAATGATGAACCCCAACCGATAAGAGTATTCGAGCGAGAATTACTATAGTTTGAAAGTTTAGTTATTCAAAGAGTGTAGGGGTGTAGTCTGTTACGGGTTATACCCCTATTTTTGATTGATTTTGTATGATGGAGCGAAATAAAAAGGAAGATTTCAGAACGTTTGTAGTCAGATGGAATAATAAATTTCCGCTTGACAGATGGTATAGAAAGAAACATAATATTGCTTTCATGTCCGAGGAACACAAGAAATGTTCTTTTTTTCAACAACTTTTCGAGTTTGAAGAAGACCGGATGTTCAAGCAGGCTTTGGAGGACGAGGAAAAGAAAGTTGAATACGTTCCGAATATCGGTGAATGGCTGAAAGATTCCTATGATGAAATGGTGGACCAGGAAACCGATACCAAGGAGATAACGCAAAGTCAGATTGAAGCCTTCCGCGAAGAAATGGCGCGGATGGCCGAATACGAGGAAAGCCAAAAGGATAAGGAATAATGGCAGAGGATAAGAGGATTAGGATAGCGGCCGATACCACACCGCTAAGACAGTTGAGAGAAGAGGCGGTTTCTTTGTACCGCGAGATAAACCAGACTTCCATGCAGAGCGCACAGGAAGCCGAGAAAAGCATTTCACAGCTACGGGAACAACTTGCATTGATGGAGGACCGTAACGAGCTGGAAAGGCTGTTGCTTGACCTTAAAAGACAGTCTGCCGCCATTGATGCAACCACAATACAAAAACCGTCTCCTATGCCGGAAAGACCGATAAGGAGACAACCGCCTACAGAAGAACTTCCAAGACCGGAACAGCCTATTATAGACCCCGAAACCGGGTCTATTACATGGGACGTATCACCGAGAAGAAAAGAGGAACCCGTACAGCCGGAACCAAGACCGGAAACGGATGTAGAAGAACCGGAAGAAAAACCAGCACCAAGAAGAAGGAGAAGGAAAGTCCAGGAACCTATACCGGACGTTGAACCCATCATAGACGAGGAAACGGGTTCTATGACATGGGACTTGACACGGAAACCGCAAAGGGAAAGAGTCCCCCCTATAGAAAGAGGTACGGAGGAAGAACCGACAACAAAGGAAACACAGAAGGAAATATTAAGGGAAATAAACAGACACGTCGAAAATATAGACGAATCCGTTACGAACGTTGATAATTCCAAGAATTTCCAGGATAACAGCGAAAACAGAACGGACAATTCACGGCATACGGAGAATATAACCGAAAATGTCGTGAATATTGAAAAGAATACCCAGACAATAACGGAGAATACAACCGCTATAAAGGAAAAGGGTAATCTGAATGCTGTTTCCGAACAGTCAAACAGACCTCTGTTAAGGGAAGACGACAGAATACAGAGAAGACCGGAAATCACGGATAACGGACAAACGGAAATCAAGTTTTCGGACGAGGGGATAATACGTGCAATTACAAGACTGGGAGTGGTAACGGATAATATAGGACGTGATGTCATTTCCGCTTTAAGAGGACTTGAAAAAGGGTCGGGTGAGGAAAATCAAAAAACCAGTATTACCCGTTACCTGGAAACTATTGCAAATTCTGTATCTGTTATAGAAGACAGTGCAGAAAACATATTGGAAGAAATGCAGAAAGCCGTTTCCGGTTCGGGTTTCGGAGGTGGAACAGGGACACCTGGAGGTATTGTACCACCTACCGGAAGCACGGGTGGAATAGGAGGACTAAATATATTCGGAGGAGGATTAAAAGGAATATTGGGCGGTCTTGGAGGTTTAGCGGCATTCAATACCGCTAAAAACGTATTGTCAGAAAGATATTTCCGGCAGCAGGAATTTGAAGCACGTTCTCAATACCAGGGAACAGTGGAAACGGCCGCAAATTATACACGGTTACAAGCCGCTAACCAGGCAGATGCTTTTAGATGGATTCCTCTAATTGGTGATACGATAGCGAAAAGCATAGAATTGCCAGCACAGCTTGCAGCAGAAAAGATGATGGCAACTTTCGGGAAATATGCGGAAGGCGAAAGACGTGTTATCCCGTATGCACAGGTTATGGGTGTGTCAGCCGGGGAAGCATTCAGACAAGCCGGAAGGGAAGGAGGCTATGCGGCAGAATCGCTTGGTATGGATTACGCTTCATATCTTGGAAGACGTGCTGAATTGATACGTGCAGGAGGAGGGCGTTTTGTAGGAGGTAATGAATATGACCCGTATGCAGTAAGGGAAACGCAGTCTGTAATGGCGGCAGAAAGATTGTTTGGTTTATCTCCTAATGCAGTCAACCGCTTGCAGGGTGCAATGAGATTTGGAGACCAGGATTCCGGTACGGGAGCTTCTGCCATTATTAGGGAGTTCGAGCAGGCAATGAAAAATTTAGGCATTCCTTTTGAGGAGATAGCTTCTACAATGGAGGAAAGTTTAGATACTTTCATTACACAGTCGGACCAGATACTTTCCAAGCGTGGTGATTTTGATGCAAGGCAGCTTGCAGCGATGTTTAGCGGAATACGCCAGGCAACCGGATTACAGGGGAGACAGCTTGAAAGGGTACAGCAAGCATTCACCGGACAAGGAATGTCAAAAGACGAGGTGACGAACGCAATGCTTGTGCGTTCTATCCAGGAAGTTATGCCGGACAAGACCTCTTATTCGGAAATCCAGGAAGAACTGGAAAAGATACGGGCAGGAGAAGCAAACCCCGAAGTTATGGAAAACTTCTTGAATAGGGTTGTAGAACGTACTGGGGGAGGTTCTGAACAGTTACGTTTGGCAATGTCCGAAATATTCCCTAATTTGTCCTGGAATGACATTAATTCTACGATACAAAAGGATAGTGACCCGTCTAAGCTTGTAAGCAATCTGTTTGACTTGTATAGACAGTCAAGTCAAAGGATTAGGGAAACATCTACAGAAGCTTATGATAAAGATGCAGCAAGAAGGACTGTGGGGGCAGGGGAAACCATTCTGGCAGGTGATATGAACCGCCAGATGTCGGAAGGTGCAAATCAGTTGAAAGAGATTGTTAGATTGTTGACTAATATTGACAATAATACGAAAGAAAAAGAGAAACCCGTAGAATCCGGTCCGGTTACGCGGTCTATGGTATCGGGTGGAGCAGGTCTTGTAAATGCGGAAAATGTTAGTTCGGGGGTTGAAGCTGGCAGAATGTTGTCACAATGGTTTAAGCGCGTTTTGGATGATTGGGCAAGGGAAAGCGCTGGTAATATGGCGGTTTCAGAAGCAAATAAAGTGATACAGCAAGAACGATGAAAGTAAATATATTTAACATACAGAGTTATAAGTACAACGTAGAACCCCAAACGTTTATAGACGATTGGCAAAAAGGACTGGGACCAGATACACCGGAAGCAAAGAAACTGTCGGTTCCGGAATTTATGGACGTGGTAAACGAGATTTCCAAAATTTCAAACCTGGATGCTATCTGGGCTACATACGACGATTGGGAGAAAGAGAAGTACAAGAACGAGTATTCAAACAAGAATTTGCCATATATCAAGCCGAACACTCCACTTTGTTTCCCTATAAAGGATTCTCCTTTGCTTATACAAAAAGCGTCAAAGAGCGACATGTTCATGAAGCAACGCGATTTTTCGGCTTATTGGTCTGAAAATTTGACAAAGCTTCTACAGGATAAGGAAGGATATGTAGCGGACAATGTGGTTGCACTGGAAGAAGAAATGTCAGTAAGGACAAAAGTACAGCCTATAAACATTAAGGTGTGGATATACTGCAAGGCTATAAACAAGGTTGTGGATGTAAGTCAGTTCGTTAATACATGTTCTACCGACAAGGGGTTCAAGAACGGCACGTTTTCAATCAACATAACTCCTTTCAAGGAAGCCAATATGTCGAATGTGTATGGTGCAGGGTATTATGATATATTCCCGGTTGTAACACCGAAAGGATACGACTATAAATCCTATCTTGAAAAGGTAGTACAGATAAACGATATAGTGTTTATCCGGTTTGAGCGGTTGAGACTGGAAGGAAGTTCGGACAGTGAAAATGCCAATGATTTGTTTGTACCGTTGAACAAGCTTGCCAATAACGGGCCGGACTATAATGTTTGGGATATGATAGGTTTTGTGGACAGTGTAATGGAAACCTATTCTTCGGAAGACAATTCAAAGAGTACCGTCATAAGCGGACGCGATATTGCAAAAATGTTTGTGGAGGACGGAAGTTATTTCATACCTTTGGAAAATGTCAATGATACTGTACAGAACTGGTTATTAAGAAAAACAGGTGGTGTATGGAATGGACGTAATGTGTTCGGTGGTGAGTATCAATTTGTATGGAATTTGGGGTACAAAACGATAAATGAATGTATTTGGTTTATTATTAATATAATGTCTTCTATCGGATTGTGTAGTGATGAAGTTTTTTCTTCATGGGGTGACAAGCGGATAACGGCATACAGTATTCCGGGACAGCAGGACTTGAAGGTGAGGGGAATATGGCAGATTGTTAAGCTGCAAGTGTCTGGGGATATAATGGAAAGGATTGTGACAGATACAGGACTGGGGAACCCGAACGGAACACTGATGCAGTACATGGAACGCATTTGCCAATATCCGTTGACAGAATTTTTCTTTGACACCTATATAAACACGATTGATGTCATTGTAAGACAGCCACCGTTTACGGAGAAGGCAATAAAAGACGCTTTCAAGTCGGAAAACTATATTACGATAACACCGGATAATGTAATATCGTATAATTTGAGCTACGACCCACGGGTTTACACCTGGTTCCAGTTACACGCACAGAATGCGCAGGTAGGGGGACGTGATAAACCTGGGTTGGCCTTTGTTCCTATTGTGTACCTGGAAGAGTATGTGGAACGATGGGGTAACAGGAAAATGGATTTCGTGGATATGTACTGTATTCGCATGATACAGAACGGAGCGGAAAACCAGAAGATATTTTCTACCTACCAGGCAACAATGCTGAATGACTTGATTTATCTTGTCGAAAGCAACATGTATGTACCTTTTACCCGGTGCGGAACGATAGAGATAAACGGGGACAGACGCATAAAGGTGGGAACTTTCGTGCTGAACCAAAGTACGAACGAGTTTTTCTATGTGACGAATGTAACCAACACTATATCATTTAACCGTGACGGGGTGGACAGACGTACCGTTTTACAGGTGGAAAGAGGATTCTATGTACCTATACTTAAAGGAAATCTGATGGAAGCGGTAAAAAGAAACGACAATTCGGTTTCTGAAAAATCAGCGTCCGGATTTACACCCGATTATTTTAAGTTGGTGGATTTAAGCGGTTTGAGACAGAAGGCGAAGGAAGCGGAAAGCGGACAGATAACATCCTATGACAACCCGATGGTTGACAAGCAGCAGTTTGATTATTTTTTGAACAGGAAATTTTTTGGAGGACTTGATTAATGGCAGGAGGAGAACCAAGAATAAGCAGTAACAATTTGCCGCCTATAATGAAGGGGTATATAATGATACCCACGGATGTAGGCAGGGAAGCGTATATAGATACGGTATTTAGGACGAATATAGTTGCCGTGATGATGGAAGGCGGTATATTCCGTAATGATGCACGTATTACCAACGAGGCTATCAATAACATATGGTTTCCCGAAAAACCGGGTGAGAAGGGATGCCAGGTAATGATAGCGAGCAGCGATTTTCTTAATCAGCCTACAGTTATAGGCACCTTTATAGGGAATGATGAGGTTCCGGCATGGAGCGAGGATGTTATACGGATGAAAAAACAGGTGGAAGGAGTAACTATGTCTATGACGATAGACCCACGCAACCAGGAATGGAACATGAACCTTACTTCTATAGAGAAGCCCGTAAATTTCAACGTTACATTAGGAGGTAACGAAAAACATAAGATAAGATTGCAGAGTTCGGGGGAAGCCGAGATAGTGGCTTCCAAGAAGGTGAAGGTAACCGGATATAACGAAGTCATTGCGGAAGTCGTTAATGTGGTCGAGGACGTGAAAGAAAAGGATAAGGAGATAAGGCGTTTCGCTATGAACATGGAAGAGGCTAATTTTACGTGGAAGACCCAGGACAAGACAACCGTAATAAAGGCCGACCCCAACACTGTAGACGTTAATTTCCACGACGGGAAAAGCCATATAACAATGGATGAAAGCGGCGTAGTGCTGGGATATGACAATGATGCGGAAATGATTCAGTTAACGCAGAACCTAATAAAGCTTATGACCGGACAGAAAGTCAATATAAACAATGCGAAGGAACCTCTAACACTGGCGAACACTTTGATACAGCTATTGAATAATGTGGAGAACCAGATAATGACACTAAAGAACGCATGGCAAACAGCGCTTGCAGGTTCGGGGGCGATGGATGGAGGTAAAGCCGGATTCGGTGCCGGGGTCGGTGCGGTAGCGGCAGTAAACCCGTTACAGTTTGATGGAATAAAAAGCACGGTAACTTTTTCGGATTGATAATAATTTTGTATTTTTGAAAACGATAAGAAAAGATTATGGCAAACGTCGCACAATCAGCAATACAGAAAGCAGGGTCTTTGATAGAGACAGCCGGAAGAGCTATACTTGCATCTCAATTTCCTAATGATTTTGAGGTGTATCTTTGTACGCTTGAACTGGCAGATTCAAAGAACAATACGATAGATTTTTTCACATTCCCTATTACCCCGAATGCGATAAGCAAGACGGAAGCAAAAAGGGAAAACATAAGGAATACGGCAGGGGGCGTTACGGTGTTGTCTTCTCCTACTTTTGTACCGCAGGATATAACGATAAGAGGAGATTTCGGACGTACTTTCAAGTTGTTGTTGTCGCTTGGCGGTGGTGCGTCAAGTTTGGCAGGAGCGGCCTATAGTCTGTCAGCCGGAAAATGGAGTTTAAGCGATGTTTCGGGGAAAAGTACGAATTCTTTAAAATCAGCTTCATTTGACCCATCTGTAAAAAATGGATATGGATGCACGAAGATATTGCAAGCTATCATATCAAAAAGTAACGGTGTGGATAAGGACGGCTTGCCATTCCGTCTTTACTTTTATAATATGGCTTTGGGTGAGAGTTATTTGGTAGTTGTACCTCCTACAGGGTTGGTATTGAATCAGAGTTTGCAGCGCAATATGATTTGGGAATATTCGCTTACAATGACAGCGATAGCGCCTTTGGAAGCTGTAGCAGGAGAACAGAAAGCAAAAACAGCACTCACTAAAATTTGTACGGCCGCAGCAATACAGAAAGGTGTGAACGATTTGGCGGCTTCTTTAGCAACATTATTATAAGAAAGGGGTGAAGGATGGACGTGGTAATGGAAACGGCATACGCCAAATTCAAGAATATAACCGGGTACGACATAAAGAAGTTCTTCCAGAGTTATGTGGACTTCTGCAACAATCATTATCCCTATATAGTGGACTATTACCAGGGAGGAGAGATAAACGCACAGTCATTCTACGAACTTGACAAGATGATAGCGCAAATCAATATCGTAGAGCCTATGTTTCAACTCCATGAAAACAAGTTGGACGATATTTCTATGTGGGAAATATTAGACAACTTTTCGGAAGTGGAAACAAAGATATTGACAATAAAAAATTCTGACAGATGGTTAAGAAGTGCAACGCTTGGAAGACAGAACACCCTACAGCTTGACAAGCAGCTAAGGACAGGCGAGACGTTTGAGAATGTAGCGGAAGAAATTGCAATGACGGACCCGGAAGACGACTGGACTTCTATAACCACACCACAATACATTATAGAAGAGGACTATAAGGCAGGACAAGGAAGCAATACATTTGCAGTCAATCTTCGGAATGTCGGTGTGAATTATGTGGATAATGTGGTAGATACACTGGTAGGCGAGAACGTGTTGGGTAAAGACATAGATACGGAGTTTGAGTTTAAGAATGATGATTTGAAGGTGAAGAAATTCGGTACATCTATGGAGCAGGCATTAAAAATCATATTGGAGGCTTTGAAAGGCTGTATTCCGGAATTCAAGGACTACGGACTTCCATCTGATTTTGTAGGTCAGACAACAAATGCAATACAATACCCGGTAATATTTAAGGCCCTTATGAACATGTTCCAAAGAGATAACCGATGGGCGAGTGCAGAGCTTCTTGATTTGGTAAAAAAAGAAGACGCGGTGTTTATGAAGGTGAAGGCTACAACCGTGACGAGAGAAGATTTTGTTATTAATGTTCCTATTTAAATATATTTACAATGATTACTAAAACAGCGAATACGATTGCAAATTTAAAGAATTTGTGGATTGAAATGTTTTTAAACAAGACCGACCGCGTTTCAAACATTGCGGACGGTTCTGTACTTAATGGCGTCGCTTATGGTACTGCAAAGGTGGCGCAAAAAGCGATAAAGGATATTGCCATAGTGGAGGCGCAGATTTTCCCAAAGTCGGCAACAGGCGAATATCTGGACAAATCAGCCGCGTTGTTCGGTGTAAGTCCGAGAAAAGAAGCGCTTGGTTCCTCTACTTATGTACGTGTTTTTGCCGAGCCTGGCACGCATTATGAGGTAGGGACAAAGTTTATTTCAAAGAATGGAGTGCAATTTACTGTAGACCAGCCTTTTACGGTTGATAAGTCGGGATATGGATATATCAGTGTAAGAAGCGTTATCACCGGGTCTGCTACCAATGTGGAGGCGAACAGTATTACCGAAGTATCACCAAGACCGTTGACACATATAGAGTGCACGAATGAATATGCAGCTATTGGTGGACGTGATTATGAGGACGATGAAACATTCAGAAACAGAATAATAAATTACAACAACAAGCTTTCCACCGACACTATGGAAGGCTGGACGCAAATATTCCAGGATTTGGACCCGCGCATTTTAAAGGTTATGAATGTCGGGCTGGGTGAGGACGGAAAGACGCACATCTACCTTGTAACCCAAAACGGGTCTTTCTTTACGGACGATGAATTGGAAGAATTGCTTACAAAAGCTACACCCTATTTCGGATTGACCGAACTTGATTTGCAGGGGAATACGCTTGGAATTGTGATTGAAAACGCAAAATGGATGTATGTAGGTGGTGAAGAGGGGGTAGATTTCCGTGTGGAATTGTCACCTAATGCAGTGATTGCGGATGTAAGAAAAAATATCCAGATTGCAATGACTAAGTATTTGGATTTCCGTTTCTGGGAAGCAGGCAAAAAGGTAGAATGGGATGATTTGCTGGAAGTTGTGAAGACTGCGGAAGGCGTGAAGTATGTACCGGACGAATACTTCTTCCCCTATTTTGACGAAGAAGTGCCTTTGAATATGTTGCCTCGTATTAAGGGATTCAGAATGCGAGACCTGGAAGGAAACATTCTGTATGATTCGGGTAGCAGCTTGTCTAATATTTTCTATCCAGCAGGAGAAAGCGATATATATAAAGGCTCTCAATCGGTTATAGCGTCACAGAAATACTTGTGTTCGTTTACCGTAACCAATACCAAGAATGTAGCCGTACCGGGTGCATACATAACAATAGGAAACAAGGTAATCATTACGGACAGTAACGGTACGGCCAACATTCTTTTGGAAAATGGGGAATACTCGTACATATTATCAAAAACGAACTGGACGCAAAAGACAGGGGAGTTTGTCGTTCTGAACAACCCTATTTATATAAACATAAATGATTTCATTGCAACACCCTATTCGGTTACGTTTACTGTATATGAAGGAGAAGCGCCTTTGCAGGGTGTCAAGGTGACGACAAGCGTGTACACGTCTGAAACGGACGATAAGGGACAGGCGGTCATTAATTTGGAGCCGGGAACCTATGAATACAAGCTTGAAAAATCGGGTTTCCAGACCATAGAAAGTGTATTTACGGTTGAAAATCAGCCAGTAGATATATTTCAAAGAATGTTCCTTACAAAAATGAATGTAAATTTTGCTGTAATTGACAGAAACAGAAGTATTTATATTCCGGAAGCAAACATCACAATAAATGACATAAAGGAAAAGACGGATAACGAAGGGCAGGCAAGCATGGGGCTGCAAACCGGGAAATATGAAATGAGGGTCGCAAAAGAAGATTATCAAGACCTTGTAAAAGAAATTGAGATTGTTGGAGAAGACCCTAATTGTATTCTCGTCGAAATGACGGCAATTCCGTATGCGATAAAGTTTACGGTGCTGGATTCCGCTACCCACATGGTTCTGGAAGGAGCGACGATAAAGATAAATGGTTCTACTTATCTAACAGACAAGGAAGGTATAGCGATTATAAGCTTGCCGAACGGGACCTATGAATATACGGCTTTCAAGTCCGGCTATATGTCTGTCAATGATTTTATAGTGGTGGAAGGTTCGGAAGTATCTAAGATTGTGGAACTGGAGCAAGCCTTCTATACATTTCGCTTGACTGTACGTGACATTGAGAACGGCAACTATATCCAGGGTGCGGAATTGCAGATAAACGGAGAGACGCGTGTCACGAACGTCAATGGTGTTGCAAGTGTGACACTTGGAAACGGTGATTATGAATATACGGTAACGCACAGAAACTATAAGAGATATACCGGAACGGTGACTATCAAGGACCAGGATGTACCGGAAACAATTTACCTGGAATTGAGAGACACGGTAATAACATATACCGCAACGGACGCGATAACGAAGGCTCCTATTTCCGGTGTATATATTGAATTGATAAACAAAGGGACCGGAATTAAGGTGGATTCTGGCTACACGAATGACATAGGTGTGTTGCAGCTTGGAGCGGAAGCAGGGGAATATACCTGGAATGCGACACACAGATATTATGACGCAGTAGAAAACCAGGCGATAACACTCGAAAAACTGAAGGATATAGACCTTCCTTTCACTATGACAAGAAGGGAAATCGAACCGGAAGTTGACGTAATAGAGAATATTCCCGGTGTGTCCGGTGATGCTACTACAGTAAGATTCAGTGGCGAGAATGCGGCAGAAACATTATCCAATGATAGTTATTATTACATAGTTCATACACCGGAAAACTTCGTTGTTCCTAACAAAGGAGTGACGTTTGATTTGATGGAACATGTAAAGACTTTCAGACGTGCAGAAATTGGTGGTGAGGATGAGCCATACGATTTTACAAGTGGAGGTGCTGAATTGAAATTCAATGTATCGAATGATGAAATAGCTTCTTTGGAAGGCACGATGTTGACAGTGCAGCCGAATGTGACACGTGATGCAGAGCCAAGAACTTTCTATGTGGACGTGACGATAACGACCCCGGTAAGCCAGGTGACTGTAAAGATAACTGCTGAACAGAAAGCTGCTCTGAACTTCAATCCGGTTAAGGACGGAATTGTCGTTTCGGTAAAAAATATGTACAATGATAATGTACGGGAATATACGACGAACGCGGCAGGAAAGATATTTCCGGAAGTAATGCCGGGTATTGATTATCAGTTGACAATAAAGGAGAAAGGTTTCTATGAGAACAACGGCTTGCTGATTAAGAACTGGGGCTTCGGTGCGAGTGTACCTACACTGATGGAAATTACATGCTCGAAGAAGGCAGAATTACGGGTGAAGCAGCAGAACACGTTAAGACCGCTTGAAAATGCAACTATAACCGTGTCCGGAATGTCACTGCCTCAAACCGTAACATCCGGAAGTGATGGTTCGGCAAGCGTGTACATCTCACCTATTGCAATGAGCTATGAGTGTACAGTAACAGACCATACGAAAAAGACCGGAACATTCACACCCCCGTTGTCGGCTGATTATATGGATATAATCATGGGTTATGCTGCAATGACATTCAGTCTGACATTGACAGCAAGTAACCCCTATTCCAAGGCGGCAGAAAGTTGTCCGGTAACGGTTACGAGTGCATGGAGCGGAACATCTTCACAATCATATAGTTTTTCTGGAACAACGGATGCAAGCGGACAATTGACATCACAAGGAAATGGAAATTTCAATATACCGCCTGGAAATTATACGATAACCTATGGAGGAGGAAACAGTAATTTCAACAGCAAGACAGAAAACATCTATCTGCCTACGGACAAGACGCATTCAGCAGTATTAACAAGAAGAACGAAATCAGTCACATTCACGGTAAAAGAAATAATACCCTCTATTTCGACTACAGTATCCAATCCGGTAAAAACAGGTCTCGTGCTTGCATGCTATTACAATGACAATGGTACATCTTCCGGTGCGAATGTAACGACGAATGCAAGCGGACAATTTACAAAAACAGTGTATGCAGGAATTGCAGAACGTTTCCAGGTGCAACCAATAGGATTCTATTCCGGAAACGGTGCAATAGCTATAGTCAATTATAAAGATGCAAACACAAAAGACCTTGTATATACATGTTCAAAGAGAATTCCGGTATATATCACATCCAATCTGTATGGTGAGTTAAGTGGCGCATCAGTGACGTTCAACGGAATGTCTGTGAACCAGACAGGAACGACCGATACGGACGGGATAGTGCAAATGTACATATCTCCGGTAAATATGTCTTACAGTGTAAGCAAGCAACATTACAATACCAAGACCGGGAATTTCAAGCCTACTGGAACAGAAACAAGAATGGATATTGAATTGGAGGCGAAGGAATATCCAGTCACTTTCCATGTATCAACACAGGGAGTTTTACCACCGGATGGAATTTTGGTACGTGTAACAAACAATGTATTGTCGAACATTGTGTTTGAGGGTGAGACGAACGCGGAAGGAACGGTAGTCATGCAGAATGTTCCGGTAGGAGAATATACTTATGAGGTTCTTGCAGGTGAAGTTTCATCCGATACATTTTCACATCCCCAAAGTGAAAGCGGTACAGTGCTGGATGTAGAAGTACAATATGAATTGATTAACGCAGGTATTCAAGTTTCGGAGGTGTACGGTACGGCAGGAAGAGCGTACTTGTCAAATCAGACTATTACAATGACATCCAAGGCAGGAACGATAAAGCTTACTTTGGATGAGAACGGTTATACCAATCAGTTATTGATAAAGGGACTGGAATACACGTTTACGACTGATTCATACCCGGCTTTTTATAGCAACCCGACACAATCCTATACATGGACAGAAGACGGTGTGATATGGCCGTTCGACTTGAATGTGACCTCAAAGATAACGGTCAATGTAAAGGATGTATATGTGAAAAACAATATCCAGGGAGTAACGGTAGCTTACAATGAACAGGTAGTGACAACGGATGCAAGCGGTAACGCTTCATTGTTTCGGTCAGCACTGACAAAGGACTATTCTTTGGATAAGAACGATTACAGTACGACAAGTGGAACGATAACACCTACCACGGCTTCACCGCTCAATGTCACGATGTTGAGAAACAAGCATGTAGTGACGGTAAAATTTGTAGAAGGTTTGTCCAGTAGTGAAATTATAGGACCGATAGTTAATAGAATAAGCTATAGTTCAGATGCAGGGAATGGAACATTTGAAACAAATGATGAAGGTATTGCACAAGTCAGCGTATACCTCAATATACCTATCACTTTTTCTATACTGGACAACAAGTCTTATTATAGTGTAACGACCTCTACGCAATCCATAACCTTTACGGAATCGAATACAACCAAGACGATAGTAGCTGTAATGATACAGCCTATAACCATTAAGGTTGTAAATGACGATGATACGACTATTGTAGTGGACGGTGCCAGAGTAAATTATAACGGACAAACAGCCACTACGGATGCTGATGGTGTTGCAGCTTTGTATCGAAGCGGTTCAAATGTTGATAAAAATATTTCCGTTTCGGCAGATAATTATAATATATTTAATGGTGTTATTACAACTGAAACCGTAAGTCCTTATCAAGTACGTTTACAATTCATTTCAGTAAGAGCTACTTTAAAAGTTGTTGAAATGATACCGGACGGAAAAGGCGGCTATATCGAAGGAGGAGTTTATGCAAATCAAAAATTGCAATATCGTTCCGGTTCATTTAATTACGAAATAACTACAAGTGATGAAGGGTTGTACGTATTTAATAGAGTATCAACTGCATCAATACATTTTGATGTAGTAGGACATCCAGAATTTTATGAAAATCCGGAAAATACATTTGCTTATACAGACTCCCCTATAAATGAAGTAACTGTATTACAATTGAAATGTTCTGCAAAAATAACTATAAATGTCAAGTCTAATGTGCCGAGCGGAACGAATTTGAGTGGTGCTACCGTATCATATTTTCATCAGACAGGAACAACTGACAGTAGTGGTAATGTATCGCTGTACAGAAGTTCTGTAACGAACAGTGTAATAGCTACAGCAACCTATCACAGTAATTATTCGGGTAGTATAACGTCAGACACCGCGTCTCCGTTCAACGCGGTAATGACGCGTTCAACCGCGACAGTAAGTCTTGGAGTGAGCGAAGAAGTGTTATTCAAATCACAGTATGTTTTGGAAATAAAGACTTCTACCGGAGCAACAAGTCCGGGATTAGGAGGTTTTACATTCAATACACCAACAGCAGCTAATAAGGAATTTGTAGTGTTTTTCCATGCAAAAATTCCTACTGGATATAGTCTGGCGTTTCAGAGCAATGCAACCGGAACAGGTGGTAGTGCAACAAGAAAATGGCTTACAGACAATAAAGGAACAAGTGTATGGACTTGGTATGCCCACTATATAAGATGTGGTTCTTCCGGTGATTTTTCAACAACCAATTTCTTTAATCTGGACGGAGGAAGTAAGCCAGTTACATGGCAGATAGATACAGCATCAGTATTTGATATCAGTGGAAGTAATTCGCAGAATAAATCGTATGCAGAAATAACCCAAATATGTACTGTAGACAAAATGGTTTCTGCTAATAAAGACTTCTTGTTTAGCAATGGAAGTAACGGTATAGGTAGATATAATAATTCTGGTAATGAAGCTCTTACAATAACAAGAAAAGCGTTTACATCTAATATGTTTGGATGGACTGTAGCTCTTTATTCGTCCATGAAGATGAATTTTAGTCCAGCAGCTTCTACAAGTCCATTGACGTTAGATACGAACGGCAATGTATCGTTTGTATGTTATTTAGGTACACCAGTAACATTCACACCAGTAACAAGACCTAATTATTACAGTAATCCAAATACTGCACTGACTTATACGGCAGCAGGACAAGTGCGGACAATACAATTGATTTGTAACCAAAAGATAACCATTAATACAGTAGCGAATATCTACAATACAAGCAATGCACTTGCAGGAACGATAACCTATTTCGGACAGACACTTCCGTCTGGAGGAAGCTTCTATAGAAGTGGATTAGACAGACAAATGACTGCTACGGCACAGTATTTCAACAACTATGTAGGAACAGTGACCGCCACACAGACATCACCCTATACAGTGACAATGAACAGAACGACAAGGACGGTGACACTGACGGTTGTAGAGAAAATTCCAAACATCACCACTACCTATGCTTTAAGGGGTGCGGTGATGGTTAGAAGCGTACCTACTGGTTCTAATGCCTCGGCAGGAGAGATAACCTTGGACGCGAGCGGAAAGAAAACGAATACTGTATATGCAGGTATAAATTACACCTACACACCGAAAAACAACGCAAGTTATTACAGCAATGCAAGCCAGGAATGGACGTGGGTATCTGAAAATCAATCCTGGACTATGACATTGAATGTGACGGCACGTCTTACATTTAACATAAAGAGTTCTAATTATGGGACAAATATAAGTGGTGTGGCTGCGAACTGTTTCTATCAGACCGGAACAACGGACAGTAGCGGTAACTTCACCATTTACAGAAGTGGTATAAGTAGAAGCTACTCATTCTCCAAAACGAACTATAATGCGTTATCCGGTACATTATCGGCAGCACAAGCAAGTCCGTTGAATCTGAAAATGAGTGAGACAAGTTCTTCTATCACTATAACGATGAAGGATTACTATCAGAGTGCAGTAAAAGGAAATGCGAACGGATGTCCGGTCACAATGACGAATTCGCAATTATCGTCAATCAATTTTACAGGAACGACAGACAGTAGCGGACAGGTGACGTTCGGACCAATGATAGCTGGGAATTATAACATAACATGGGGTGGTGGTACGAGCTATTGGGTATCAAGTACGGGAACGATAACAATGCCTCTATCAGCGAATACAAGAAATGCAACGAGATTGACGAAGAGTGTAGGTACAGAATTTAGGCTAAAAATACCATTTTCGACGCCAGTATTAGGATGGTGGGGAACCGCTAATCTTGTAAAACCAGTATTTACTACAGCAGGAGTAGCAACAACTGTATCATTAACAGCCAATAATGCAGTATATTACTTGGCTACATATACATGGATAGCAGGTATTACAACAACGATAACGGCAAAATTGGCGAATTATTTTGTGACTGGTACAACAACAACCGAAACACCGTATTCCATCACTCCTAATTACAATTTCAGTAATATAGGACATAACAATGACGCTACAGCATTCTATTCTACAGCAATAAAGAGTATAACAGTGACAGTGCAAAATAATTATACGAATGCGGCTGTAAGTGGTGCAACGATGAAAGTATATGGTATTAATGGAGATAGTTCAGATTCTAATAATTATGCTACGCAGACTGTAACGACGAACAGTTCTGGACAAGCAACTATATATGTGTCCGGTACCACAATGAGATACGTGGTAAGTGCGACAAGATACGTGACATTGAACACCACCAATACGAATACCTCTAATTTTACAATCAAGCTGGTACCAAGTGAGGTGACGATAACGATAACGGTAAATGACGTGAATACAGGAACAAGCGTAGGAAGTGGATGTATCGTAAAACTGTCAAGCAACAATACCAGCACAGCATACAGCGGCACTACAAATTCGAGCGGACAGGTGGTATTGAAGATAAAGCCGGGTAACTATTGGTGGGAAGCAGGAGGTACGACAACATGGGGAGCGAGCGGAACAGGAACATGGAATTATCCGAACCGTTCCACCACCTCAATCTCTCTCGTCAAAGACCAGTCCATAACGATAGAGGCTCTAAAGGTAGGGGTGTGGGTTGAAAAAGATTATGTGGGTCAATATACAAATACATTATATGATAATGAATATGCTTATACTGGTGTAACAAACAACGAATCAGATGAAAGTAAATTACTATATCCAAGTAATTCATTCGGTTGGACGTTTAAATCAAGTATATTATCTTCTACTGGAGAATGGACACAATTAGCTTTGACTTTTAGACAAAGAAATTATTATAGCGGACAAATGTTAAATCCCTTGTATGTAGATAAGAAACCTGGATATTGGGATTCTGCTTCTACACAGCCATTTGATAACCCTACGACTATTGTCTGTAATATGTCATATACTTATGAAAATAGATTGCAATATTATACTCTTTCATCTATTATGCCTTCACATAATGGAATAATGACAAGTCATTTTATTTTTAATGATAGAAGTCAATCCGGAAATATTAATTTTAAAAGAAAAAATTCTATTAATTATAATATAGCTTTTTTTCAAAAAGTCACAACAAGAATATATAACAGTTACTCTTTGAAAAAATTTACTTGTAATGTAGCAACAGTTGTCGCTTCAAATGGTGTAATGGTATCTTTATATATAAGTGCTGCAGAAAACTATTTTTTTAATACTATATTAATGAGTACAAATACTGATTCTGCCATACAAAGTGAAATTGATTTTACTTCTATAGAAAGTTTTCCTTTTTCTAATATTCACTATTTATTGTGTTGGAATAAAATTACAAGTGAAGCTGTAGACGTAACACATACTGATTATTTATTTTTAGTAAAAGTAATGCCGGAAACATATAATTACCAATATTACAATAATTTTGATTATTTATTTTTTAAAGCTAAAAATGTATTAAATAATTATCCAAATGCAGGGTTTGCTTCAAATTGGGAATGTTATTACAATATCCCATCTGCCGTTAAATCTGTAATTGGAGGGGATTGCTGGGTTTCACCGGATTTAAAATGGTTGTTCTATATCAAAAACAATTCGACTGCAATAGGAGGTTATACCAAAGGGTTGCATGCTATAAAAGGTTCATCAGCTCTTTTTAATATGACGGGATGGTCTGGAACCTCTTATACAATGGATAAAGAGGGTAGTGCAATTGCAGAAGATTGTAAGAATATTTATATATTGGATATCAAATTTAATTCTAAATCTAACAGAATGATGATTTTCGGTAATTCCACTCGTGGTCATTTTGGAGATTTTGATTTAGGTTCAGATTTAAAACATATAGAAGGAACACAACCCGACGTAATATATTTCTTTGCGTTGAGTACAGAATGGGTTAACGTAACAAAAACAGTGTCAGCTAATACTGATTTCCCGTCAACTTATTTAAATGCCGGAAAACAAGGTAGTGTTTATCTTCCTAATATTAATTTTGTTAATAATTCTATTAGTTATATGTACCCGGCAGGAAACAAACCTATAACTGGATATAGATATAATTTAATATGGGATAATTGATTAAAACGATATGGATAATTAAAGGTAACTATATACCATTTACATCAAGAATGTTTAGGTATATAGTTACCAATTTTATTTATCATTCCCAGGTTAAATTATAACTATAGGAAGTATAAGGAGGTTGTCCTCCTGGATAAACGAAATTAATTATTTCATTATTTATGAAATTAAAGGAAGGTTTGTAAGTATTACCAGAACTTGAAGCGGAAGCTGCATAATTGTTCCATAATGAACTCAATCCTACGTTAGTATGTGACAGTTGTTTCCATTGCTTTTTTGATTTATCTAATATAAAGCACATTATAATATCGGGTTGAATTCCTTCGATATAAGTTGTATCTGTTAAAGTACCATCACCGAAATACCCTTTAGAAGAATTCCCAAGAACCATCATTTTATCAGAATTAGAATTGAATTTGACTTTCAATATGTAATATTCTTTTGTGGCTTGATATACAGAATCTGAATTGGTAGAAATTGTATACGATTTATTCGTGAATCCGGTTTCTGTAAATAATACAGAAGTGTCCTTAGTGCATATATAATACAATCCTTTTGTATAAACTGAAGTAGAAGAAGTAGAAATAAAGAACCACCATTTTGAATCGGGTGAAATCCAGCAATCTCCTCCGACAACTCCCGTAATTGCAGATGGAATATTATAATAACAAGCCCAGTTAGATGCATCCATTATTTCTATACCCGTTGTATTTCCCATAGTTACAACATAAATCAAATAATCGAATTTATTTGTCACTTGTTCATTAAATAATCTTCCCAACAATATTGCTTTTTTATTAATTTCTCCTATTTTAATAAAACCAATATGATTCCAACTTATTGAATCTGGGTATGGATAATTAGTAAGCTCTCTATAATCAATTCGCTCATTTGATGATGTAGTACCTCCCGTTTTAACTTGAACTCTTCCTACTATGAAAAAATAATTATTATAACCATATACACTGTAGTAATACCAGTTATTTTTGGCAGTAGAAATAACTGTTATTGTAGCAATTGCTTTTAATATAGAATAATTATTGAGCAACTTTAATAAATTATTTGACGAAAGTCCTAAAACATAAGCATTATTACTTCTTTTATAAGTGATTACTGCGTTAGGTGCAGTCGTAAACATATCCACTGAACCTATATAAAGAGAATACTGGAATATACATGCATAATTAATTATATATAATTTACCGTTATCATCATTATATATAGATGCTTCACCATTTAAAATAGGGATAGACGGTGATAAATCATTTATATACACTTTGTTCTCCCAAAGAATATAATTTTCTTGGGTAAGTTTTATTAAGGAAGTTTCTCGAAGACTTGACGACTGTGTATTTGCACAAGAAAATCCGAAATAAGTACCCGATGGTGATTTAAATGCTATTGCAAATGAATTACTGATAGCCAAAACATCATGCGATACATTTCGCATTAATAAGGTTGTGTAATATCCAGATGGTAGATTTTGGCTGAAATATGGATTCATATTTGCTGATTCTACATCATTCACCCACACCCCTACCTTTAGAGCCTCTATCGTTATGGACTGGTCTTTGACGAGGGAGATTGAGGTAGTGGAACGGTTCTACAGTATTTTTCGTTGTGTTTGTTTTCGTAATATCCAAAATTAATCGTATTTTTACCGTGCAATTAATTGTGTCTCAACATGGAAAAAAGAATAAAGAAAGAAAACCCGTGTGGGGGATTATTTTTACCCCAGTCCACACCTATATATGATAACTTGCCTTTCAGTCGTTTTTTCGAGGAAAACGACAAGGAAGTAATACGGTGGGCAGAAAACGTGCTTGAAAAACTGGAAGGAAGGGGGATTTTGCCTACATTCTTAAAGAAGAAAGAGAACGAGGATTTCCGTGCGTTCTGGGGAACCATAACCCATATATTCGCCTTGATAGTATTGTATGCAAGACAATACAAGAAGATAGATACAAATCAGATTCTTTTTGAAATGTTCATTCAGAACAGGGGTCTTGTTACTAACATGGTGGACAGCCAGGAACAGATGAAATATCTATTCTACAATTACCTGGAAGAATATTCAAAACGCGGAAGGCTTGACATCATAAGCAAGGAAGGTGAGATATTGGGTGAATTGTTGCGATTGATAAGATACAATTCGTTGGACGAGTTTATATTTGCCTTGTTGAGACCGGAAGCTACAGGGTGGGCGATGGGTCACAGTTCACCTACATGTGACCGGACGAATACAGTAATGAATGTATCAAAAGCGTATGAATATACAAAAGGAGTAGAGGACTTGAATAATTATCCTCTATTGATACCGGAAAGTATAAGTATAACGCAGGACGAAAACGGGGATAATGGAGAGATATTCAACGCTATGACATTTTTTGGTAATCAAGCCGTGGGCATAGACGGAAGGGTGGATTTGGACAAGCTTATAATCATAGACCCGAACCTATCCTACGAAATATCATTGCAAGTAAAAGTGTCGGCTACGGACAATGAAAACCTAAAGTTTGGAGTAGCTGGGTACGAGACGGTAGACGGAGAGCCGTTGTCTATGGGAATATTGGAAAACGGACAGATAACCGGAAGTTCCCTTTGGTTCCATGAAAACGAATATTTGGACATAAAGAATGACGGCATGTATTACTATATAAAAGGAATACTGCTGTCAACGAACGAGAAGTTTTTGAACGCACCTACGCTTAATTTCCCGTCTGGACGTGCTTTGTCTATAATGCCGGGAATGAAGTATATCGCACCTATATTTATCCAGGAAAGAACGGTCGGAAATCATCCGTATGTATATATATACGATTTTCATGTGAAACCCTTATATCTGCCGTTTTCACAAGGATATTTGGGTGAGCGTGATATTATAGCCGCCTATTACAAGAACAACGCATATCAGAGACAATTTACTGTAGAGACTTTCTTAAAAAATTACCTTGTTGGATATAAGAACATATTCGGCAGTGAATTGATACGCCCTTATGTAGGAGAGGAAGAATATCAGATATTGTTCAAGGTGTTTTCAAACCGAAACAAGTACATACCCAATGCAAGGATTACGATAAACAGGGAAGAGCTTGTAACGGACGTGAACGGTGAAGCAAAGATAACGTTACCGCGCGGACAATGGTATTATGAGGTGGAAGCCGAAAACTTTGAAAACGTGGAAAACTCCTTATTAGTGGACAAGGATGCTGTAGAATATGTACAGTTAATGGGTGCCGCCTATGAACGGGTGGTTACGTTCTTTGTGCGCGACAAGGAGACAAAAGACTGGATGCAGAATGTGAAAGTGTCCTTTGCAGGAAAGGTTCAATATACCGGAAGCAACGGTATAGTGACATTTGAGGTATTTCCCGGTATATATGAATATGTGGCAGAATATGAAGACTATTATACGGTGAGAAGAAATGCCGAAATAGTGGATTCTACCAATATCGAAATAGAGATGGAAAAGATACCTTACTATAACGTGACTTTCCGTATAAGGGACGGTGTGGAGCCAGTATCGGGTGCATCTGTATTAGTGACGGGTGAAGATATTCCTAACCAGACTGGAAGCTCGAATGCGCAGGGACTTGCAACCGGGTTTATATATCCGGCAGGAACGTATCATTATAAGGTCGTGAAAGAAGGATATATAACCGTGGAAAAGGATTTTACCATATACGGAAACGCGGTTATAGACATACAGTTCAATCCCATACCGAAATACAACATAAACTTTGTCGTGAGAAGCAACGGGTTGCCCGTAGCGAAAGCGGATGTTACTTTTAACGGCACAACCCTACAGACGGAAAGAAACGGGGTTGTGACATTTGTAGAGGTGGCAGGTTCTTATGCCTGGAAGGTGTCAAAGACGGAATTTAACGGGCAGGAAGGAACGGTGGAAGTCGTGGATAAGGACGTGACGGTAGAAGTTGACTTGGTGCAGATAGGCTATCTGATTGATTTTTATGTTACGGACGATAACAATACACCGCTTGACGATGCTTTGGTTACTGTAGGTACGGAATCAATAAGTACGAGTGGAGGGCAGGCGCAATTTGTCCGTATATCGGGCGGTTATAACTGGACCGTACAGAAGGAAGGATATTATACGAAACAAGGTGTTGTGACGGTGAACGGAGAGAACAAGAGAGTGGATGTACAATTAAAGCTCGTTACCTACGACATCATATTTACCGTGAGAATGAGCGGACAGCCCGTCAAGAACCAGCCCGTAGTGCTTGGTGTAGGGGAGGATGAACAAACGGTCAATACGGACGCGAGCGGAAACGCAGTCTTTAACCGTGTGCCGGGCAGTTATCCGTGGAATGTGACAAAGACGGGGTATGAGCCGAGAACAGGAACGGCAGTATTGATAAACCAGCCTTTAGCCATAACGGTAGACCTTGTTAAGCAGACCGGAAAACTGACGGTAACGGTATTGGATGTGGAAACGAACGACCCTATTAGTAATGCGGTAGTGACGATAAACGGGGAAACGAGATATTCCAACAACAACGGTATCGCGGCAAGCTGGACGCTTGAACTTGGTGTGTGGGAGTGGAGCGCGTCTCACCAGGACTATAACCCGGCAAAGGGGAATGTGAACATAACGGCAGGAGACAATGCCTATACTATAAAGATGGCAGAAAAGGCGTCCGTGCCGTTTAACGTGACGTTCCAGGCGACTATAGGAAGTGCGCAGGCTTCTGGGGCGACAATCGAGATTGTAGGACAAAGCGAAAAGTTGACAACGAACGAATTAGGGTTGGTATCTACGCAATTGTTTTCGGGTACATACGATTATGTGGCAAAATATCCTTATTGTTATGACGTGGTGAATTCGTTTACCGTGTACAATTCGGACACCCGTGTTCCTATCAATTTTACCGTAAAGAGGGTGAATGTGAGAATACAGGTTGTCAACGGCAGCAATATAGGCATAAGTGGGGCACAGGTGACGTTTAACGGAATGACGCAATATTCCGATGGACAAGGATATACGACCTTCAATGTGGAGGCAGGAAGTTCCGGTACGGCCACGGCAAGCAAGCTTCCCCAATATAACGAGAACAGTACGTTTGTATCGGTAGGGGAATATGATACAAACGCAACGATAGTTCTTGGTGTAAATACCTATAAAGTTATTTTCGACGTGGTGGACGAGAAAGGGATATCCATAAGAGGAGTGCGTATTGTATGCGGAGGTACGGTAAAGAACACGGATGGAGCCGGGCGTGCGGTATTCGGAACATACGTGCCGCCCCAGACATTAAGCTGGCAGGCGTCAAAAGCCGGATATCAGAGCCAGAACGGTTCTGTAAGCATAAGCAATAGCGACGAATATGTTAACGTCGTAATGACGCGCAACAAATGCCAGGTTACATATAACGTACGTACAAAGAGCGGCTATACAATTTCGGGTG
>ERZ780000.13-NODE-13-length-86583-cov-5.982757_pt1 | contig 86583 bp, 82 predicted proteins | sample MGYA00511089_ERZ780000 | MGnify/ENA primary metagenome ERZ780000 (study PRJEB29588, sample SAMEA2146321) | human gut metagenome | biome: human gut; feature: human-associated habitat; material: faeces | place: Denmark | collected 2008/2010 ...
AGCGCGCCCTCGTTGATTATATTGGCAAGCTCCGCACCGGATGCACCGGATGCCATACGTGCAATCGTATGGAAATCTACATCATCGCCAACCTTGATTTTTCTTGCATGTACCTTGAGGATTGCCTCACGGCCTTTCAGGTCAGGCAGTTCCACCGGTACACGCCGGTCAAAACGTCCCGGTCTGGTCAGTGCCGGATCAAGGGATTCCGGACGGTTCGTTGCCGCCAGAATGATAACACCATTATTTCCTTCAAATCCATCCATCTCAGTTAAGAGCTGGTTCAATGTCTGCTCCCGTTCATCGTTGCCGCCGTACTTGCCGCCGTCACGCTTCTTACCGATGGCATCAATCTCATCGATAAATACGATACATGGGGCTTTCTCCTTTGCCTGCTTGAACAAATCACGCACCTTTGATGCGCCCATACCAACAAACATCTCGACGAACTCGGAACCGGAGATTGAGAAGAACGGTACATTTGCCTCACCTGCAACCGCCTTCGCAAGCATTGTCTTACCAGTTCCCGGAGGACCGACTAACAAAAGTCCCTTCGGCATAGATGCACCGACGTCCGTATATTTCTTCGGATTATGCAGATAATCGACAATCTCGGCTAAGTTTTCCTTCGCCTCATCCTCGCCGGCAACATCCGTAAAATGAATTCCTTCGGTGGACTGCACATATACCTTCGCATTGCTCTTTCCACCCATACCGAACATCATGGAATTCTTACCGCCAGCCTGTTCCATCATCTTCCTTGCGAGGAATCTTCCAAGAATCCAGAACAACAACAGTGGAAGAACAACCGACATCAAAAAGCTCATAAATGGAGATGTCCTCGTCTCGATTTCTTTCGAGAACTTCGCACCGCTGTCATAGAGCCGCTGTGTCAAGTCATCGTCCGGCATGAGTCCGGTCTTGTAGATTGCGCTCTCCGCCTTATCCGTAAATGTGATCTGTGTACTGTCGATCTGTACCTGACCGATATCTTTATCCTCGGTCATCTTCATGAATGTTCCGTAATCAACTTCCTTTACCTGCCGCTCTGCCAGCATTGGGGTGATAAATAAATTAAACACCAGCAATACTACCAGCACGATTCCATAATAGAAGATCAACGGACGTTTTGGTGATTTTACTTCTTTCATCTCTGCATACTTCCTTTCTTTGTCTAGATTATTACGAACTATACAGCAATTGTATATATTGAGTCGAATTTTCCAAATATAAGATGTATTGAAGCTAAGATGTACTAGATGTTCTGTTGTATATATTCTTACCGCACGCAACCGCCGTCAATTCGCCATCCATGGCTCAGTGACGGCTTGTTTGAACATCGTGTTCAAACATTGCTGTGTATCCACAGAACATCAACTACATCTAAGCTCCAAACATAATTACATTTAGAAAACTCGACACATCTATATACTTAATTGCTGTATAGTTCATAATAATCATTTACGCTTTCTACTCTCCGTACTTCTCCTTCAATACCTTCACGATCATCTCGTAGTTCGGCATCTCTACTCCATATTGTTCTCCAAGACGAAGCGGCTCATACAGCAATCCATCGATTTCCGATGGTTTTCCTGCCCAGATATCGCGCTGCATGGAAGTCGAAGCCTCCGGTACAAGCGCATCTAAGATGTCCAGATTCGTCTTCTCAATATCAACCAAAAATGGGATTCCCATTGCTGTTGCAAGTGCGTCGATTTCCTTCATACACCGGATCAAAAGCATCCGCTCTTCTCCTGCGCGCTGGAATACTTCTGCCGTCGCATCATAATACAGACCGCAGGCTGCCATCGGCGATACATACGCGTATTTCTGAAATGCATCCCGCTCGATCTGGTCAGAAAGTACCGCATCAATGCCTGCTGCCTTTAATTCCTGCTCTAAGAGGAACATCTTCCGGCAAAGCGCCTGTCCCTTCCGTGCGCCAAATACGATACGGAAGATATCGCCTTTTTGTAAGATCACACCCGGTTCCTTAATCTCCGCCGCAATGTAGATACAGCCATCTACAACTGTTGCATCCGGCAGCGCCTGCTGCAGCTTCGCACCGGTTCCGTAGATGTTCAGGATCGGAACGATCAACGTCTCCGCATCACTATGTTCTCTCAAAAATGGAATGATATCCGGAATCGAATATCCTTTGACACACACAAACAGGACATCCGGAATCTCCGCATATCCTGCCTCATCAACTGCCTTTATGTCTGTCACGGTAAATGTCCGGCTTGGTGACTCCACACATATACCATGTTCTCTGATTGCTGCAAGATGCGCGCCACGCGCAATCAATGTTACATCCTGTCCGGCTTCCGCTAAGAATGCACCAATGCTTCCGCCGCATCCACCGGCTCCTATAATTGCATATTTCATATACGATCTGCCACTTTCTATATGCTCAAGTGGTTTCTCCTTCCCTCTTTTTTCTTCTGTCTCTGATCTGTGATACATATTCTATAACAGATTTATGTTTGTTTTGTGAACAAATCCGTTATTGGAAGAATTTTAATGAAAATATCGTTATTTGTCCTGTTTTTTCACCTTCACAATCACAATTGTAAGGTAGCTTGCCGCCTGTGTCAACGCATCTATCCCATGCATCACACGTTCCTCCGGCAGTCCGCAGTTCGAGACGCCATAGACCTCCAAATATTCTCCCTGCTGTCTTCTCCGCACAAGCTCTGTCCGAAGCATGCCGATCAGCTGTTCCAGCTTCTTCCCCGACTTCATATAGATCCGTGTCCCGTCATAGTCCGCGGTATCTTCCACCGCGTAGCTGCCCGGAATAATATGGATCTCCTCGCCCTGATCCGCAAGGGAGATTCCAAGTCTTGCCGCCACCGCACAGAAAGAAGGCACGCCGCTGATCATCGACACAGGCATCCCCGCCGCAAGCACTCGCCGGTGAATATAATGATAGGTCGAGTACACACTTGGATCACCGATCGTAAGAAATACAAGCGTCTTTCCCTGCCGCATCCGTGCCTGCACCTCGGCAAAGCAGCGATCCTGTGCCGCACGAAGCACATCCGCATCCTTCGTCATCGGAAACTGCATCGGGCAGATCTCCTTTTCTTCGATCTCCGGTACGACCTGCCGCACGATCTTATAAGCATAACATTCTTCTTTCTTCTCATTTGGCAGTAAGATGCAGTCACTCTCCCGGATCGCACGCACCGCTGCCAGCGTCAGAAGCTCCGGATCTCCCGGGCCGACTCCGACGCCAATCAATCTTCCTTCCATCTATCTGTTTCCTCCTGCAACACATACCAGCCAGATTCGCTAACTGATAGCTGTCTGTCATATTTTAATTTTCCAGGTAATTCTCCAGTGCCGTTTTTCCACGATACGTGCTCACATTAAAGGTCCGGATACCCCGTCGGCTCGTACATAGATTACTATGATAGGTAAGCAGGCTCTGCGCCTCATCATCGTTCTCATCGGTCCAGATTCCGCGTGCCTGTGCCCACTCCAAAAACTCAAACACCGCAGGCGTCCGATCCGCCGAGCCAGCCTGCAGATCATATTGCATCAGGTCGATCAGCCGGATCTCCATATCGTCCGTATCGACATCCTCCGCCATCCATGTCTGCACATCCGCACGTGCACACGCAAGATTATAACGCGCGATATACGTATCCGGATGTGACAACGCAAACGCGATATACAAACCGCCACATGCAACGATCATATATTTCATCAGTGGGAATGTATTCTTATACAGATAGATGATCGTGCCAGTGAAAAGCACAACCAATACCAGCAGTCCAAACAGCACCAGCACACGCAGATACGTCAGATGATATGCCCGAATGTACATCAACATCCGCACTGCCGAAGAGCCGATCATCACATAGGTACAGCCACACATGATCGTAAGAATCGTCCGAAGCACCCGGCTTTCTGCAAATGCACGGTTGCAAACCAGAACAATTACCAAATTTACAGCCGCAACAAAAAGCAACTGGAAGAATCCCTGTCTCGCATATTCCGAATACGAATACCCGGCTGGCAGCATCTGCTTTCCAAGAAATGGCGACAGGATCTGAATGATTGCGAACACTGCATATAATGCAGTCAGCAGACCACAGAACGTAATACCGATCATCGGCTCCACCATCCGCTTTTCTTCACAGTCGATCTTCGGCGGCTGTATCACCATCTTGCAGAAGATTCCATATACGATGACAAATACCGCAACGAGCATCATCACGAAGCCTGCCAGATTCCCGGATAACTGCAGATTTCCAATACTCCGGTCGACAATGTATTTGAAGATGGCATCAGCCTCGGACAGCACGATCAACATTAAAACCAGAAATGGCAGTGCAATCAGCACGCCAACCAGCACATAGATTGCCTTGGATTTTTTCTTTTCCCGCTGTCTCACATACACATAGCAGTCACTGAATCCGCGGAACAGATACCCAAGCGGCGAGAACACTGCACCGAGCACGGCACGGATGTATTTCCCGACACCCCATTTGTCCGCATCGCAAAAGCAGGTAAAAAACACGGTCATCGAAAGCAGGTAAATTCCTATGTAATTACATGTAATCAGGAATCGGTCTGCAGTCAGGAACGTTGACACGCCAAGCAGCAAAATTCCTATATAGTAGATCATCGTATGCGGATTCGACGTCTTATCCTCGCGGTTATCGTACGCCTTACTCTGCGGTGCGTGCGAACAGACGTAATATAAGAAGCCAATCGTTGCTGCGGCAAATAAAACCGTCATAATACCATATGCATTTTTATACAGGCAGATGGTTGTCACAACCGCGTATATGATTGCCGCAAATCCACCCGTTCCAAACCGGGTTGCCCGTTCCTTCATATCCTGATTATCTACATATGGCATCATCTGTTTTGGCTCTTGTTCCTGTATATTCTGATTGTTCAAATTTTCTTGTTTTTGTTCATTTCCCATATTGAAAACGCTCCTTTCCAGATACGTTCTATCTTATTCGTCGTTATCCTCTTCATCCTCATAGATCAATATATCTCCCGGCTGGCAGTCGAGTGCCTTACAGATCGATTCCAATGTGGAAAACCGCACCGCCTTCGCCTTGTTATTCTTCAAAATCGACAGATTCGCAAGCGTAATATCAACTTCCTTCGCAAGCTCTGTCAGCCCCTTTTTCTTCTGTGCCATCAGCACATCCAGATTCACCTTTATCGCCATATCACCACCGCCTTTTCTTATATGGTAACGTCCCTAAATCGTAAAATCATTTTCTTCCTTGTACTGCACCGCTTTGTCAAACACGATGGCAAGCACGCGGGAGAAAAGACCTGCGATCAAAAATACTACAACAATGATAAATACAGCTGGCGTGAAGTAAAGTGGAATCCTGCAAAGCATCACCGCCATGATTGCGAAGCTGTATATGCCCATCCGGTTCAGGCTCTTCACATTTTCCTTCACGAAGCAGTCATCCGCAAGCACCGTCCGAAACATCTTCCGGAGCTCTCTTAGAATCAGCACTGCGAACACGCCTGCCGTCATGAAGATCAGCACCATCCAGATATAATATTCTCCGAAAAATGGATTGATCACAGTTCCATACCATTTGAATGACACCGGTAAAGTCAGCGTCACAACCATTCCAACAAAATACATGATATCCAGCAGGACCTTCGTCGCGCCGGCAATTTTATTTTCTTTCATACCTATATGTCCTCCTACATCTTTTCTAAACTGTGCGTTTTATTTCTTAACCTTTCTACACTTTACACGATTCATTATTGAATGTCAATATATTTTTATTGTTTTTCGATAACTTTTTATTGTTTATCAACCACATGAGGAATTGTGCATAAAAAAGAGACATTATGATCACTCATAATGTCTCTTCCAATCTTCTGTTATGTATTCCGATTAATGCACATATGCTGCTGCACCTGGTGCTGCCGGCAATGGGTTTGGAGCATCCTCACCCTTTGGAATAATCACGATCTGAATTGCTTCCAGTCTCTTTGCTAAACCGGATGTACCTGCGATTGAGCCATTCTTTGCCCAGCCGAGCCAGCCATAAGTCTGTGCATGTACACGATAGTATACATCATAGTACTGTGCCAGCTGGCCTGTTAACTGAATACGGATTGCCTCCAGACGCTTTCCTTCTCCTCTTGTTCCAGATGCTGCTCCATTATACTTCCAGCCCTGTGACCAGCCATAAGTCTGTACATGTGTTGCATATGCAATACCACCGCTGATATTATTCAACTGTGCATTGTTTACCTTGATCGAGATTGCTTCGAGTCTCTTTCCCTCTCCGCTTGTTCCGGAGATAGAACCATCACTTACCCATTTCTGGTTACCATATGACTGTACATGTGTCATGTAAGAAACTGCACCTGAACCATTGGTTGTCGGGTTCTTACCCATATCTACGAATCCACCACCGATCGTTCCATCAAAGCCCTCGTAATCCGTTGGATAATCTGTCTTTGGCATAATGATAATCTGGATTGCTTCCAGTCTCTTTGCCTGTCCTGCAGTTCCTGCATAAGCACCATTCTTTACCCAGCCAAGCCAGCCATAAGTCTGTGCCTGTACACGATAATAAATATCATACTTGTTCTTGTTTGTACCAGTCAGGCGGATCTGAATTGCCTCCAGACGTTTTGCCTATCCACTTGTACCAGATGTTTCACCATCTTTTTTCCATGTTTTCTCCCAGCCCTTTGACTGAATATGTGTACGGTACTCAACGCCAACACCATACCCTGGCTCTACAATGATCTGGATTGCTTCCAGACGTTTTCCTGCTCCGACTGTTCCGGATGTTCTTCCGTTCAAAGTCAATTTTCTCTCCCAGCCTTTTGACTGTACATGGGTTCTATACCCAACATTCGGATAACGCTCACCCTCGCTGTTATACCAGTATGCTTCCGATGTAATGCCATTTGTCATTACTAGTCCAACCAGCATCATGAATGCCATCAGGACGGCTGTCACCCTTTTCCAACATTTTTTGCCTCTCATCCCTTTAAATCCTCCTTTTTTATCCTACGTTTCCATGGTTATTAAAACTATATAGCCAGAAACTACATTTAGTATAACACATGATAATAAATTTGCAATAACTTTGTTTTTTTTACATTCTATTTACAAAACAAAAGAAGGAGCACAAGCAATACCTGTGCTCCTTACCGTCAAAAACAACGTTCTTTATTTCACTGTTAAATTTGGATATCCATCTTTAATCATCGCTTTCAACATTGATTTCATATTATCCTTCGACTCGTTGTATCCATTCTCATATCCATCAATAAGCGTATACAGATATCCCTCAAATACCGAATCGTACTGTGTTGCCTTTGATCCATCAACCTTGACTGCTACATTATACCATGTCTGCAATGGATTTGCACCTCCCAAAATCGGAGTTGCACCCTTTCCATTCGCAATCATCTTCTGAACGGCCGCCTTGTTGTTTACAAAATCCAAGGTCTCGTCCTGAATCTTATACATCACATCGGTATCACAGCAAAGTGTCTTTAATACAAGCGCTGCAAGCTCTTTGTTTGGACACTTATCCGTTACAGAAAGATATGTACCACCCCAATTATAAGCGGAAGGGCCTGCACAGATATTTCTCTTTCCTGCTGTAGCGGAACCACTTTCCTCATCGTTGATTGACCAGTATACAAACCAAGGGCATCCGAAATAGCCAAATACATCCCCTGTGAAATCACGCTGCCAGCCATCAGTCCAAGGATCATTCTTGTTTGTATAACCATTGTCGATCAATTGCATTGCCAGCTCTAAATATTTGTCAACAGCCGGATCAATCGTAACAGTACCATCATTTACCCATGCACTCTTGCGATCTGCCAATGCCGCATTCTGGATTTCCTTTGGTCCGGATACCATCTTATAGCCTGCCTGCTTCATCTTTTCTGCAGTCTGCATAAAGGTATCCCAATCCTTTACATATGTCTGTACCTTTGCCGGATCAGAAGTTCCAAGCACCTTCTGTGCAATATCTGTACGATAGACAAAACATCCCGGTGTTGCCTGCCAGCAAAGTCCTTTTAACTTGCCATTTACGGTTGCATGATCAATGGTGTACTGGAATGCATTGCTATAATCCTTCTGGGTGATACCAATGCTGTCCATGTTCACAAACATGTCCGAAGACATAAAATATTTTGTCACACCCTCATCCATCGCTACAATCGAAGGAACCTTCTGACCGCCCTTCTGATATGCCGCTTCGATTTCTTTCTTGTATTCATCACTGGTTCCGCCAAGTCCCAGATTTTCAAATTTTACTTTATCTGCATACTGTGGATATTTATCTTTAAAATACTCCAGACGTTCTCCCAGTTCTGTGTTCCATGAATATACATAAATGATACTATTATCTACTGGCTCCGGTGTTCCCTGATAAGCCTTGGCATTGGAAGCTGCCGGCAATGCATTTGGAGCATCGCTGCCCTTTTCTACCAGACAGATCTGGATTGCTTCTAATCGTTTTCCAAGTCCTGCTGTACCTGCAGTCTCTCCGTTCTTTGCCCAGCCCATCCAGCCGTATGACTGCGCGTGGACACGATAATATACATCATAATAAGAAGAAATCGTGCCGGTCAGCTCAATTCGAATGGCTTCCAGACGTTTTGCCTTTCCGCTCGTTCCAGACATCTGACCATCCTTTTTCCATTCTTTCTCCCAGCCAAATGACTGTACATGTGTCTTATAACGGATACCTCCGGTATAGCCAAGCTTCGATGCATTTAACTTGATATAGATGGCTTCCAGACGCTTCGCCTCTCCGCTTGTTCCGGCAATACTGCCATCGCTTACCCAGTTCTGGTTTCCATAACTCTGCACATGCGTTCTATATGTTACCACACCATTTGCATCGGATGTATTTGTCTTTGCTGTTCCGACAAATCCACAGCTTTCAGAGCCCTTTAATGACTCTCCGCTTGCATTGTACATGTAGACTGGAGATTCCCATTTCTGAACTATAATAATCTGGATTGCCTCCAGACGCTTCGCCTGTCCTGCTGTACCTGCTGGCTCTCCATTTTTTACCCAGCCCATCCAGCCATAGGTCTGTGCATGTACACGATAATATACATCATATAAATCTGCATTATTACCAGTCAGACGAATCTGAATTGCCTCCAGACGTTTTGACTGTCCACTTGTGCCGGATAACTGTCCATCATGCTTCCAGCCCTGCCAGCCAATGCTCTGCACGTGCGTACGGTATTCAATTCCAATACCATAACCACCGTCTACCCGAATCTGAATGGCTTCCAGACGTTTTGCCTTTCCAAATGTACCGGAAGATTGTCCGTCCTTCTTCCAGCTTTTCTCCCATCCAAATGACTGCACATGTGTCTTGTACATAACACTTGGAACAGTTACTTCGATTTCCCCGTCTTCTGTCCATGCAGTTTCTTTTCTCGCTGCTTCGGAGGTGATTCCATTTGTCAGAACCAATCCAAGCACCATGACGAATGACAGCAAAAATGCAGTCAGCCGTTTCCAACATTTCATCGCTCTCATATAAAGCCCCCTTTGTTATTTTTTATTGACAAAGCAAAAAAGTCTGCAATTACGCAGACTTTTCCGATATGTGCAAGGAGTTTATATAATCATTGTCACAAACACGTATTACATTCTCCCCTTTTCTCCGCCTACCTTGCCAATACATTTCCAATTATAAGAAAAAAATATGCGATTTCAATATGTGACGAAAAATGTGACGGTTTTTGTAATTTTTAGCGATAGCATTTTATATAGTTGTGTTTTAAAATATACATAGTATGAAACTATAGTGAGGAAAATTATGGATACAATACAGGCTTTGATCAAGCACTACATCGAATCAAACGGATATACGGTATATTCTATCTCTCAGCAAAGCGGCATCAATCGTACAACACTTCAGAAGATCTTATCCGGACAGAGAAAAATCACAAAAGAAATCTACGAGCGGCTTCTTCCGTTTTTTGCACTTTCGCCAATTGACAAGGAAGAATTGGAACAGGCATTTTTGATCGATCAGATTGGCACCGAGCGGTTCCAGACACATATGGAGATCAAGCGTATTTTGGAAATGTCCACATCGACGCTCTACCAGACAGACGATTCCCCTTATGATTTGGTTGTATCAAATGTCGATACCTGGTCGAACTGTATGTTGATTCAAGGCACCTATCAGATTGTAAACGCAATCTATTCTGTCGCCCTGAAAAATGTGACAACCGAAGATCATCCATTTATATATACATTTGCTGATATGAGTCACCCATACGCGTCTATCTTCTTCAAACCACTGTATCATCCAACCTTTCAGCCGTTGCATGTGAAGCACTTAATCGAATATCAGAAAACGCAGATGGACGGCGAAAACTATGATAATATACACAACATTCAGATTTTGAAGAATCTGCTGCCATCATTTGCCGCATTTCCTGGCACATTTGAAGTGCACTATTATTACTCTGCGCGAAATCGTTTTAAACAACAGGCAACCGCGTTCCCATATTATGTCATCACGAATACACACGTCATCCTGCTGTCCCCAACCTATGAGACAGCCTTGATATTGAGCGACAAAGCAATTCACGAGTATTATCTACACAACTACGAGCAGCTTCTTGCCCGGTCAAATATCCTGACCTCTGGTGCGCAGACACCACTTGACCTGTTAAATGTATTAAATGGAGTAGATCCGGCATTAAACTATCCAATCTGCCTGAATATCCAGCCCACCATCGAGAAATATCTCACGCCGGAAATGATTGACAAATACATGTTGGAATCCCCTTACAAGGATGTCATCCGCGCCAAATTATTAGAACGGATCGGTCAGCTTACGAAGGAAAGCCATACGATTCTCTTCACGCTGGAAGGCTTAAAATTATTTACCGCGGAAGGAAAAAATGTGAATTTTCCGGATACGCTCGCTGCCCGCTTTGATATCGAAGACCGTATTTATATTCTCCGCAAATTTATAGAGGCAAACCAAAATGATACAGACTATCATTTTCTGCTATTAGATCCTTCCAAAATACATACGTCTCTGAATATTTCCATCGCGTTTACACCGCCATCCATGACGTTCCTGATGCTGGTACGAAACGATGGGAATTCCATGATTCTTCCACTGGAAGAGCACACACTTTGCAGCAGTATCATGGACTTCATCCAGACGCTGCCAGAATACGGATATGTGTGCAGCGTAGAACAGACGAACCGATTTCTTCAGGAAGAAATCGAGCAATTAAAAAAGCAGCTATAAGCGGCTGCAAGTCAGATATCAAAAAAGAGGGTAAGCTGCCCTCTTTTTTCATCTACCACAAATCTTCCCGATTTCGAATGGAATCTGCCTCCGTGATCTGCCGGATTACCTTACACGGATTTCCAACCGCCAGGGAATGTGGCGGAATATCCTTTGTCACCACACTGCCTGCACCGATCACACAGCCTTCGCCGATCGTCACACCACCGGTCACAACGACATTGCTTGCAAGCCAGCAGTTATCTCCGATCGTAATTGGCTTTGCGTACTCATCATCGTATGCCGTGCCATCCTGCCTGAACTTGATGTTACGCTCCTGATAGCGAAACGGATGCATCGGTGTCACAAGCGATACATTCGGTCCGATGAAGACGTTATTGCCGATATGCACCGGACAGGTATCTAACACCGTGAAATTAAAGTTTGCAAACGTATTTTCACCGATTGTCGTAAATTTCCCATAGTCAAAATAGATCGGTCCCTGCAGATACACGCCCTTCGCGCAATCAGGGATCAGGTCACGCATTATCTGCTCCCGCGCTTTCTCCTCGGTGTCTGCAGTCTGGTTATAGGTCTGACACAGCTTATGTGCCTTTGTACGGATGGCAAGTAACGTCTCGTCCGATGAATCGTAGATCTTGCCTGCCAGCATCTTTTCCTGTTCTGTCATAATAGTTTCCTCCTGTAGTTGATAGCTGCCGGTCATTGCCTATATGCAATTTCCCGGTTATGGTTCTGGCTCTTAATCATTTATAGCATAGTAATACACACCCCCTCAAAAAAGCAACTACATATCATGCGTTTTTTAACATTTATTTTACTTTTTCTGCGTTATAGGGTATAGTAGGTTTTGGTTTTAAAAAATGAGAAGAGAGAGAATATTTATGAACAAACGAGAGTCTTTTACAAACCGTCTTGGATTTATCCTTGCCTGCATCGGTTCTGCCGTCGGCATGGGCAATATCTGGATGTTCCCGACACGTGTATCTTTATATGGAGGCGGTTCCTACCTTATCCCGTATTTTATCTTTGTTGTACTGATTGCATCGACCGGTGTCATCGGGGAGATGAGCTTCGGACGAGGCACACGATCCGGTCCGATTGACGCCTTTGGTGCCGCATGTGAATCCCGTGGCAAACGTAAGGTCGGCGAAACGCTCGGTTTTATCCCGGTGCTTGGTTCTCTTGCGATGGCGATTGGGTATACCGTCGTCATGGGATGGATTCTGAAATACATGATCGGAACATTTACCGGAAGCACGCTTGCCCCGGGCAATATCGATTCCTTCGCCGCATCGTTTGGTGGAATGGCTTCTGCCTTCGGCAACAATCTGTGGCAGATCATCGCACTTGTAGTTGCTGTTATAATCCTGATGTTCGGTGTCGGAAATGGTATCGAGAAAGCGAATAAGATCATGATGCCGGTGTTCTTCCTGCTGTTTTTGATCCTTGCAATCTACACGGCATGTCAGCCGGGCGCCATCGACGGCTATAAGTACATCTTCCGCGTCGAACCTTCCGCTCTGGCAAAGCCGGAGACATGGATCTTCGCTTTGGGACAGGCATTTTTCTCCCTGTCTGTTGCCGGAAACGGAACGTTGATCTATGGTTCGTATCTGCCGGATAACGAGGATATCCCTGCTTCCGCCGGTCGTGTTGCCTTGTTCGACACGATTGCCGCGATACTTGCCGCACTCGTGATCATCCCTGCCATGGCTACAACCGGTGCACAGCTTGACCAGGGTGGTCCGGGACTGATGTTTATCTTCCTTCCTAGCTTATTTAAGTCTATGCCGGGCGGACACATCGTAGCGATCATCTTTTTCGTAGCGGTATTTTTCGCAGGGCTTTCGTCTCTGCTTAACTTATACGAGGCACCAATCGCAACGGTACAGGAAAAGCTTCATTTAAACCGCAAGCTCTCCTGCCTTGTCATTGGCGTGATCGGCGTAATTGTATCGATCTGTATTCAGGGAATCGTATCCGACTGGATGGATGTCCTGTCCATCTACATCTGCCCTCTTGGTGCAGGTCTCGCCGGTATCATGTTCTTCTGGGTATACGGTAAGAACTATGTCGAAGCGCAGGTCAACCTTGGACGCGACAAAAAATTTACAGACAAGTATGTACCTGTCTGTAAATATCTGTACTGCCCGATCTGTATCCTTGTGCTGATCCTCGGTATCGCACTGGGTGGAATTGGTTAATGCTTTGTAGATTCACTATTCTGCTTCCATTGCAAGCTCGGTCTGTCGTGTAAGTTCCGCATCACTGATAATTGTAATTCGTCCCTCGTCGTACTGTTCCTGTACCCAGTCGTACACACGGCGCACGAGGGGCGATTTTTTGTCGACGGGTTCCAAGCCCTTCTTCTTGCGGTACTGGTTGATCCAGTAGCCGACACCGGCGATGCCGGATGTGCTGTTGACTGAAACCTTTGGTGGGCGGTCAAGCAGCGTATCGGTATCGAAGATGTTGTAGATCTCATGATTTTTGAGCATGCCATCAGCATGGATACCGGCTCTTGTCAGGTTGAAGTTCTCGCCGACAAACGGCGTCATCGGCGGAATCTCATAGCCGGTTTCTTTGCTGATATAGTCTGCAATCTCTGTGATTACCTTCGTATTCATCCCATTTAAGTGTCCGCGCAGGGACGCATATTCAAATACCATCGCTTCGAGTGGTACATTTCCGGTACGTTCCCCGATGCCAAGTAGCGAACAGTTGACGGCACTTGCACCATACATCCAGGCGGTTGTCGCATTTACGACGCCCTTGTAGAAATCGTTATGTCCATGCCACTCCAGCATCTCAGATGGCACACCGGAATAATGCTGCAAGCCATAGATGATACCGGATACGCTTCGCGGCAGCGATGCACCCGGATACGGCACGCCGAATCCCATCGTGTCACAGGCGCGGATCTTAATCGGTACGCCGCTTTGCTCGGACATTTCCATCAGACGGTTGGCAAATGGAACGACAAATCCATAGAAATCCGCACGCGTAATATCCTCAAAATGACACCTTGGGCGAAGTCCTGCTTCGATACAGTCTGACACGATTCCCAGATATTTGTCCAATGCCTGCTTCCTTGTCAGTCCCATCTTGTGGAAGATATGGTAGTCAGAACAGCTCACAAGCACGCCCGTCTCCTTGACACCGATGGATTTTACCATCTCGAAATCTTTCTTGTTCGCACGAATCCATGTTGTAATTTCCGGGAACTCATAGCCTAACTCCATACATTTCTCAAGTGCCTTGCGATCCTTCTCCGAATACACAAAGAACTCGGTCTGGCGGATCATGCCGTTTGGTCCGCCAAGCTCATGCAACAGTTTATAGATGTGTACCATCTGCTCCATCGTGTACGGGGCGCGCGACTGCTGCCCATCACGAAATGTCGTATCCGTGATGAAGATATCCTCCGGCATTTTCTCCGGCACCCGGCGATAGTTAAATGCGATCTTCGGTGTCTCCGTATACGGGAACATCTCGCGGAAAAGCTCCGGCGATTCCACGTCCTGCAGCTGATAGCTGTATGGGTCTAATTCCAATTTGTTCGTCTTGTTGCTTAGTCTGATTTCCTGCATATGCCGTCCTCCATCCTTCGAATGTTTCATCCAATTTTGTTGCACTCATTATAAGCACATGCTATATTATATGTAAAATAGATAATTTTGATAGTAATAATCGAATTTTCGAATAATAGGAGATTTTTATGGATATCGAAGCATTGAATACATTTCTGACACTTGCCAATACGAAGAACTACACACGCACCGCCGCGCAGCTTTTTGTCGCTCAGTCTACCGTGACAAACCGCATTCACGAGTTGGAAAAAGAGCTGAATATCGCTCTCTTCACGCGCAACAACCGCAGCGTGGAGCTGACCGTGGAAGGCGAGCAGTTCAAGGACTATGCCGAGAAGGTCATCACACTGACAAATGCATCGCTCTCCGAGATCAGTTCCTTACACAAATATGAAAACCACCTGCGCATCGGCTGTTCCGATTCGATCTACGAAGGACATCTGGCGCCAATCATCTTAGAGCATCGAAGACAATTTCCGAATGACGCATTAAAAATCACGATTGGTCTTTCCAATCTGCTGATGGAGCAGCTGCAAAGCGATATCTTCGATGTGATCTTCACCTATCTTCCTATGAAAAAATCATCCTATCACTGCGAGGTCTACAAACAGGATAAGATGATTTTAGTGACTGATTATTATAATACGATGTATGCGCGCGGCATCACGAAACAGGCGTTGATTGCCGAGAATTATCTGATGTGCAACTTCGCCCTGCAGGATGTCGGGCAGTTCATCCGAAACTTATTTCCGCGCTACCATCAGTTTTCACTGGAAATCGATGACTGTTCCAAGATCATTCCTTTTTTGCTCGGTTCGGAAAGCTATACATTCCTGCCCGCAGATACGGCACGTCCATTCTTAGAAGCGGGCAAGCTCCGTGTCATTCCCCTGCTGGACTTGGAAACACCGGTTATCAACAGCTACATGATCTGCAAGAACAGCAAGCGGGAACTGTGCCAGTCGATTTTTATGTGATTTCATGTCACCACGCGGCAGCGTGCCTCATTTTATTTTATCACCATGCAATAGCGTGATGACCTGCGCACGCATCAGTGTGCTTCATTTTATTATAACCAAATGGTCACTTCAAACACACCATCTTCCATCCGGATCTCCCCGGTATATCCGCAGGCATCCAAGAATCGACGCACAATGCCAAGTCCCATGCCTCCGCCATTTCTGCCGGTCCGCACATCATCCCCCTTCTTGGTCGGACTCCACAGTTCCTCCGGCGTACAGTCCGGGATATGCGCTGCCTGATTCCGCACGGTCACGGTATCTTTGTCAATCTGAATCTGTACCTCCGTCTCTGGCTTTGCGTATTTGACTGCGTTCGTCACCAGATTATCTGCGATATAACCAAACATCTTCGCATCCGTCTGCAACTTCACATCTCCGCAAATCGCGATCGTCAGCTTGTTTTTGTCAATCAGATCCTGATATAGCGCAGCTTTCTTCTCGAATATCTCCCGGACAGAAACCGCGGATTTCTCGTTTTTATCTGTCTCCTGGTCTTTCAGATAACAGATCATGTTCGTAATCATCGAGTTCATATATGAGACATTTGACAGGATTTCGTCCCGATAATGCCTGCCCTCTTCTGCTTCGATCAACTGTCCCATATTCTCCGCATATCCGCCGATTGCCATCAAAGGACCGCGGATGTCGTGTGCGATGGCAAGCATCAATTTCTCATTTTGCTCTTTACTAAGCAGCTTTGCTTTCTTGTGCCGACAACTGATCAGCAACAATAACACTGATCCTAACAGTAAAATCAGACAGCTATAAGCTCCAACAACTAAAATACGAAACATCTGCGGATACCAGGTATAGGGATTCGCATACATTGCCGACAGAACAACATATCCTTTTCCTGTCCCATTGTATACGCGCTGACCATACATCAGATAATTTCCACGTAACCTTCCATACAGAGCCTCATTATGTATTCCTTCTGATATTACGCCAATGGAACCGCTCTCCGTTTCTGACTCGCCTGCAGCATTATATAACTGGACTTGAAAATATGGTTTATTTGCACCGGAAATCATCTCCATTCGTTCATCAAGAAATCTCTGGAGTTTATCATCGGCTTTCTGATTCTGGTTTTCATAGATTAATCCTCCCGTACCAAGTTCATACACCCGTGTCAGAAAGGAAAATCCATCCGGATCCTCTTGTCTGTCTCTGATTTCAATTTTGTTTTCTATTAATTTCTCTCTTGCTTCAAGCAATCCCGGATCCGATAACGCACTGATTATATAGTCCTGTACAGAAGTCCGCGCATCCGTAAAGTAATTTCCTATCTCAACATTTGCTTTTCCGCGCACCCACAAGCTTACCGCCATAAATGCCACCAATGCCACTGCATTGACCAACACTACTTTCCAGATCAGATTCCAGCGGTACTTCCGCATTTCCCGCTTCCATCTGCCGGTCAGTTTCTTCTTTTTTCCTTCCATATGTTACGCCCCTTTCTTCGGTAACGTCTCCTCGATCTTATAACCTTTTCCTACCACTGTTTTAATGCACCTGCCTGCATTACCAAGGTGCTTTCGAAGTTTCCTTACATGGTTGTCCACGCATCGGTCTGTGCCCTCATAATCATATCCCCAGATGCCGATTAACAACCGTTCCCGTAGCAGCAATGTGCCTTTATTTTCAAGCAGCATCCGGAGCAGAGCGAATTCCTTTGGTGACAAGTCTACTTCTTTCCCGTCCACAGTCACACGATATTTCAGCACATTCATGCGGATGGCGTCGCACACCAGCTCATCCTCGCGTATCGTACCCTTCGCGCGCTTCATAATCGCCAGACATTTCGCATATAAGACAGACAGGGAAAATGGCTTCACCATATAATCATCGCACCCGGTCGCGTATCCCTGCATCATGTCCTGCTCCGTGTCCTTCGCCGTCAGGAAGATGATCGGCACAACACTCCGTCTGCGCATATAACGACATAACTCCAATCCATTCATCCCCGGCAGCATAATGTCAAGCAGCACAAGATCAAATTCGTTTTCATAGAATTTTTCCAATCCCTGCTCTCCATCCTGTGCGGTTTCCACCTGAATCGTTCCCTTACTTTCACGTGCAAAAAAATCCTGCACAACCTCGCAGATCTGTAAATCATCCTCTATCATCAAAAATCTGTACATGCATTTCCTCCTTTCGCGGTATTGCCTCCTCACATTCGTTCGGCGGCAGGTCGCCGGACGCATCCTAAATATGTGCTTCGCACATATGCGTCCTCCTCCTTTCAATTGGAGCTTATCATCACCAAATGACTTTTATATGTTCATTTCTGTATTTTTACTTTGTTTTTTATTATATCATATGTCACCACGCGATAGCGTGATGACCTGCGCACGCATCAGCATGCCTCATTTATTGGGGAGTTTTCCCCATTCCGCTACTTTTGCCCCAACTTGCTTTTTCACTTCCTGACCGCACTTGGAGCATCTTCCTCTGTTTTATCACTTCCCCCCCAACACGCCTCTCTGCCTCCTGTGCACAATTGGAGCATCTTCCCCTTTTTTCTCTCTTTTGCCCCAACTTGCTTTTTCTCTTCCTGTCCACAATTGGAGCATCTTCCTCTTTTTTCTCTCTTTTGCTCCAACTCGTTCTTTCTCTTCCTATCCACGATTGGAGCAGCTTCCTCTTTTTTCTCTCTTTTGCCCCAACTCGCTCTTTCTCTTCCTATCCACGATTGGAGCATTTTCCAATTTTCCTCCATATTTACCCCAACCCACATTGATTGATTGCAAGCTTTTATGGTAGAATAGATAAACTACAAACTAAATTAGACAGGTATGGTACATTTATGAAAAAAGAACAAACTCGAACATCGTTCAAAAGCCGCTGGGGATTTATTCTTGCATCGGTCGGTTCCGCAGTCGGCATGGCAAATGTCTGGGGATTTCCAAATAAAATGGGAAGTAACGGCGGTGGTGCCTTTCTTCTCATCTATTTATTATTTATATTTTTGTTCAGCTACGTCGGACTTCCAGCCGAGTTCGCGATCGGACGTTGGTCGCGCACCGGAACGCTCGGTTCCTATGAAAATGCATGGCGTTCGCGAAACGAAAAACTCGCGCCTGCCGGGCGTGCACTTGGCTGGCTGCCACTCGCAGGTTCCCTATGCATCGCAATCGGCTATTCAATCATCGTTGCCTATGTATTAAAAGCATTTGTTGACTCTGCATCCGGACTTTTAATGCAGGTCAATACTTCCGAATGGTTCGAATCGTTCTCGATGACGGATTTCTCGGTTGTACCATTCCATATTATTATCATCATCGGCACTCTGCTTACTTTATTACTCGGTGCCAGTAGTATCGAAAAAAGCAACAAAATCATGATGCCGCTCTTTTTCCTGATTTTCGTTGTACTCGCCGCCCACGTAGCTCTGCTGCCGGTTCAGCAAGCGGGTATGAATTCATGTTTATCCCAAGATGGGAAGCATTGAAAGATCCGACTGTCTGGATCACTGCCATGGGGCAGGCGTTCTTCTCCCTGTCCGTAACCGGAAGTGGTATGATTGCGTATGGATCCTACTTAGACCGGAAAGAAGACGTCATCGCAGTATCGAGACATACCGCGATTTTCGATACGATTGCAGCTTTGGTTGCCGCGCTTGTGATCATCCCGGCATGCTTCTCTTATGATGTCAGTGTGGACGCAGGGCCGAGCCTGCTCTTTATCACATTGCCATCGATCCTGCAGGATATTCCGCTTGGACAGGTCTTTGCGATCATCCTGTATGCGGCAATGATCTTCGCCGGTGTAAGTTCCCTGCAGAACATGTTTGAAGCGGTTGCCGAATCCCTTCTGCATCGCTTCCCGAAGCTGCGCCGTACTGTTGCACTCGGCATTATCTGCGTGATCTGCCTTGGTGCCGGAATCGGTATGGAAGCCATCACCCGCTGGGGAATCTGGATGGACCTCGTCTCTATCTACATCATCCCGATCGGCGCAACACTTGGTGCAATTTCCTGGTTCTGGATTATGAAGAAAAATGATTTATTTGCAGCGATCAATGAAGGTGGCAGGAAGCCACGCGGAAAGCTGTGGTATTTCCTTGGGCGATACCTGTACGTGCCAATTTCAATTATTCTGTGCGTGATTGCACTCGCAATGAAAGTGGCGTTTTAGGTGAATCTGGTAGGCACAATTTCTGCATAAACCCTTATTGCATAAAAAACGGATGATTGAACAATGTCAACCATCCGTTTTCTGTTTCCACCAGCTTACGCCATGCCATTTGCGGTTTTATATTTGTAGATCATCTCCGCATGGTTCTGCTCTTCGATCTGGATATCTGCCAGTAGCTTCCGAAGCGCGGTATTCGCAAATGCAAACACATCGGTATTATATTCACCGGACACCAGCTTCTCTGTTCCGATACAATCCGTTGCCAGAAATGCATCATGCTTTTTATCCTCAGAATTATCCAATGTACCATACGTTACCTTCGGCTCATAGTCTTTTCCCTGCGTATCGTTACAATCGCATGCCGGAACAGAACCATCTAACACTTGCTGTAATGTATCGTAATGCTTCTGCTCTTCCTTCTGAATTGTCTCAAACAGGCTTTTCAACTCCGGATCTTTCGCCTGCGCTGCGTATTTTCCATACTTTTCCACACAACTCTGCTCCTGCGTCTGCAAATCCTGAATCAGGGTACGTTCTTTCTCTTTTAATTCCATTGCTTTGACTCCTTTGATTTTGTCATATTTTTATCGCAATGGTATTATTGACAGATATGCTCTGTTTTATGCTTTTCTCTACATCATACTATAAAACAAGCTGAAATCCATAACAATTTTTAGCAAATCCATAATGTTCATAAAAGCCATGTGCCTCCACACGTGGCAGCCCGGAATCCAATATCAATGCTTTACAATCTTTCTCTTTTGATTTTTCTTTTACATAATCCAACAAAAACTTTCCATACCCTTTTCCACGATCTTCTTTGTTCGTGATCAGACTTGCCACATAACAGGTACACCCCGTCATCCAAAAAGTTTCAAAATAGCTTCCATGACACAATCCATGATAATTTCCTGCGTCATCTAATGCAAAAAACACAAAACTATTTGCATCTGCATAAGCAGTCACACTCCTCTTTTACTGATATTTTCCCTAACTTATATCATCCTCCAAGGATATGCAACAGACATTCTACAGAATCTTTCAAATAAAAATATAAAGGCACTTTCGTTTTTATATTTAACAAAAAGTGCCTTTATTCGTTCTTTTGTAATTAGAAATTGCCGCCGTTCCAGCCCCAGTTTGCAACCGCCTGATATTTCACATAGACATGATCTGGTGCAATTCCAAGCACATCCTCAAATATCTTGCAGATCTCGCCAGTCAGCTTGGAGAACGCGGACGGATTCTCGCTTCCGTACACACTTACCTCCACCATCGCCATCGGCTGATCATTGGAACCCCGGAAATACAACTTATACTCCGGCTCAAAGCCAACCATAAGCCAGCTCTCCGACTTTCCCGGAATCGCTGTGATTGCCTGTCCCAGTCTTGCCTTAATTTCCTGTTCCTGTGCATCCGTTAATGCTACGCTAATTTTTGAATTAATAAATGGCATTTGTTTGTCCTCCTTATTCGTCCTCATCCGGGATTCCCGTATGAAGAAATTCATTCCACTTCTTATTGATTTCTTCCAGTTCCTTCTTCTCCATGATTCGGTTCCGATCATCCAGAATCGCCAGCATCTCATCCGCCACATCCTCCAGTCTTGGATTCGAATACCGATACAAATATCCCATCATCCGCGTCGCCGTAAAATCCGTATTCAGATTCTTCGTCACAATGTCCGCAAACTCCTCTGGATATCCAAGACGCAACATAATGTTATAAAGTTGTATGCTCTGTGGAGATTTTGGTTTCATTGTATGTTATAGTCCTTTCCATTATTTTATAAAATATATCTTATCCTTGGTTTTTCCAGATGAATTTATAAGATTTAATTCTTCAGCCTTTTTTAATAATCTACTGGCAGTTTTGATCTGAACATCTAATAATTCCGCTGCTCTGGCACTATTAATTTCATTGTATTTCACTAAATAGGCAAGAATTCGCTGCATTCTTTCTTGCTCCAATTCAGACATTGTTTTGTTATTTAATTCAATCACTAATTTAGTCATTGATTCGGACATTGATTCGGACATTGATTCGGACATTGATTCGGACATTGATTCGGACATTTCAAATCCGTCCCTAATACGAATAATCGTATTCAAATATGTCCTGTCATCATCCATATCAAATTCCGGTGCCGGTGAACCATTTTTCTTAAGTTCCCGTAATATTTTCGGAATACCTGTACCTTTTTTCTCAGATAAATCTATTTCTTTGAATAATTCTCCAATTCTTCGATTACGATATTTTCTGCCTCTAATTTTTCCCTCTTTAAAATAATCAAAATTAATCCATTTGGCAAGTCCTGGATAGTTTAAAATCTCAATACTATCCACATAAATACGGATTTCGACTGGTTCAGCCTCACGATATGACTTATGAAATACTGCATTTACCAAAGCTTCCTCTAATGCATTATATGGATAATTATAAAATCTTACGGCTTCTGCTTGCCCTTGTATCTTTTCAACTTTTTGCTCAATGACTGTATTCTTGATATAATCCAATGCATCCATAACCTGCTTCCAGATCGGTCCTGTAAACGTTTTTTCAATAAAATCATCGGAAGCTTCAGCATCTTTGGTATTGAATCTTATCAATTCGATGTAAGCTCCTGGAATCAGTTTTTCCGGATGTTCTGTAAACATCAAAACACCAATATTTCTAATATCTAATTCTGTGTCCGTTTCATCTGCTACTTCCTGTGCAATGAGCAAATCTTCTAAAGTGCAATTATTCAGTTCATTTATCAAACTGCTATTGCTCTTCCTGATAAAATCTTCAATATACCCTCTTCTAATATCATCAATCCTAGCTTTTCGGTTTATTCTATCATCAAAAGGGACGGAATTAAATTTATCATATAATTCTGATATCTCATCCTGCTTTGCATCCGTTGTGAGTGATGCTGGGCGTATCCAGTATTTCAAACTTTTATCAATTTTCCCGCCTTTAACACTATACACCGATTGTGGTGCCTGATATGGTCCACTATCACCTGCCGGACACCATAAGTATATAAGATATGTTTCAGAGTTCTTATAATTAACAATCTCCATTCTTGGAATGTATCTTGGCACAATCATATTGCAGTACTGAAATATCTCCTGCTGAATTGAATCTAATTCTTCCTTTTGCACACCTGCAAGCGGAAATACCGGCATTCCATTTTCCTCTTTTACCCCTATTACTATATATCCACCATTTGAATTATCATAATCGTTCGCAAAAGCACAAATAGAATGAATAATATCATTCGGATTCCAACCAGTTTTATATTCAACTCGATCGTGTTCCACAACGCGACCTTCTAATAGTGTTTCTATTTTCAATGGTATCATCAATGTCTCCTCCTTCCCTCAAGTTCATATATCAATTAGTTTAATTATAACATATGGACGCAGAAGAACCAACAATCAACTAATTTAACAAAGCGGCGTCATACCGCCTATTATTGGATATATCACATCTATAAACTGCTCATATGTTTTTTCCCTTTTTATTTCTGGATGCCTTTCTTCAAAGGTTTCTTAATTCTCAAAACTCTTTCTCCTTCTTTTACTATATATTCATCAAGCAGTTTCTTTAATGCTACAAGGTTCATTTTCCATAATCCTCCACCTCCTTTTCCCCTTATTATCTGACTAATTTCACTTTTACTCAACAAAATCTGTTTGACAAACTTCGCATTTTTGACGTTGAAAATTCTAATTTTTATAAGACGGAAGAATCCCCCGTTAGCAAAACTACAAAAAATAGGTATAATGTTTTCAATTTATAGAAAGGAAAAATGCTTATGACAAAAAAAGAACTTTTACAATCTAAAAAAGTGACTCTAGGATTATCTAATTCTATGATCACAGACCTAATCGGCTTTTCAGATCGAACCCGAAGAGATTACATGAAGTGTAAGATAATTAATGGAAAATACACCCCTAAACTTCTTGAATTACTTCAAATATCTCTTCATGATTGGAATAATGCAAACGATACAGAAAGTGAGGAATAATATGGGAAAACACAACATTGGTAGATATGAAAAACTTATGATTTTTTTTAATAAAGAAATGAAAGATAATATTCCTTATTCTGCAGATGATCTTCTTTCTTTATGTAAATCAATTGATAGCCAGGCGGACAAAACTACTATTTATAACGTCACATACAAAATGAAAGTAGCTAATTATATCCGTTCCACAGAAGATAAAAAATATATAAAAATTCCAATTGCTGAGAAAGAAACCGTTTCACTAAATGATAAAGTTAATGACGCAATCGCTTGCATACAAAAAGCTCTTTCTTCTTATCAATCTTTTAATTGGCTTAATTGTTCCGAAAGCGAACTTCTGTCTACGCGACAAACTTTTAAAGCGTTAAAAAAACTTTCTTTGAATATCTCAGATCTATTTTAAAGAAGGGAACTGAAAGTCGAAAGCCTTTCAGTTCCCTTTCTCTTACATATGCACTTCTATATCAACTTTTCCTTCCACTCTGTTTCCTTAAAGCCAACAAGCACCTTATCTTCATCCACAACCAAAGGACGTTTCACCAGCATACCATTCGTCGCAAGGAGCTTAATCTGTTCTTCCTCACTCATTTCTGAAAGCTTGTCCTTTAACTTCATTTCCTTATAGAGCCTACCGCTCGTGTTAAAGAACTTTTTAAGCGGAAGTCCGCTTCTTTTATACCACATCTTTAACTCTTCCGCCGACGGATTCGCTTCTACGATATGGCGCTCGGTATACACGATCTTATTTTCATCTAACCACTTCTTTGCCTTCTGGCAGGTGGAACATTTGGGGTAACATATAAACTCCATTGTGCATCTCCTTTTCTATGTACATACCCATAACTTCTCAGTCCCTAACATCTTTTCACACTTCATTCTATCAACTTTATACTATTTCACAAACCGCAGCTTTCCTTTACTTTCCCAGATAACCTCACTCACCTGGTATGGCGTCTCACCATCCATATGTATCCACTGCGGTGTCTCCGTCACCAGACGCATCTTCTTACACCTGTGATTCGTAATGTCCTTAAACAACAAATGTTTTTTGAAATAAACAAGCACAACTGCAAGAAGAAGCTTCAGCCTTGACATGCCTTTCACAAGGCAGACATCCAATCTTCCATCTGTCGGATCTGCGTTTGGGCAAAATGGGATTCCACCACCTTCATACATATGATTCATCCCAACGACGAAGAACAGCTCCGGAAGCTTCATCACAGGCGCATCGTCCATGTATAATTTTGCGCGTACCGTTTTCTTTGCAAATATCTGCTTAACGCCGATCATCACATACACCAATTTACCAAGATGAATCTTATTTAACACCGTTTTCAGTCGGCTCCGGCTGACCTCTTCGCAGATATTTGCATCATAGCCAACCCCAGAACTAATTAAAAATCGTTTTGCACTGCTTCCCTGATGATTCGTTGTCACTTCTCCATAATCAAGCGCAATTTCCTCCGGATTTTCAAGCAGATGCGTAATTGCACGTTCCACATTCTTTTCCAAATGCATATTTCTAGCGAAATCATTTCCGGATCCTGTCTGAATACACGATAACGTCGTATGATCAAATTCCTGAATCCCATTTAGGACTTCATTTAATGTTCCGTCGCCGCCAATCACTAAAATATTGATATCTTCCTCATTTTCCCGAACCACTTCCTTGCTTTGATCCATAACAGCCGTTTCGTTTAAAGCCATGTTCCTTCCTGCTGTAAGTTTCCCTGCAACCATCGTTGCTTCTCCCGGCTTCCGCAGTACATACACCTTATACGCCACGTTTTTTCGGTCTAATATGTCTTTTATCTCCCTCCATGCATCCATTCCTTTTCCAGAAGATGAGGTCGGATTTACGATTATATGGTACATTCTTGTTATCCTTTCCGCACGCCGCTATCTCTCGATAGCAGGCGTATCTTCATACAGCTGATACTGCAGCTTCGTGCGTGCTCCATGGTAGTCGTTTTGCACAACCAATGTGTAACGGGCTCCCTGGAAGGCAACATAGTTCCTGCCGTCCCTCGCAAAGAACGATACCAGCACCCGCTCCTGCCAGATCTCCTCTGGCAGTTGCTTCTGCAAAACCCGCTCCACAAAACGGATTGCAATATCCTCAAAGCTGTACTGGCGCTCCCGCTTATTCTCCACATAGTAGAGATACAGCTTCTGGACATAACACTCGGACACAGCTTCCATCTGCTTGAAGTAGCTGCCGAGCATCATATAAACTGCATAATTAAATGCATTCTGGTTATTTGTTGCCTTATCGATTGTAGTTGTTGTATTCATCATACATACCTCCTTGAATAAAAACAATAGATTTTTTGATAAAAATAGGCAGACTTGTAGAACTGTCTATCTTCGTCCACAATCTGCCTTCTTCGTTCTATTTAGTTTCATTCAAGAAAATACTCTGATTTTCCGAAGCTATTGTTAGTATAACGCATTCCGTTTAAATATACAAGACTTATTTCACCATTACAGTTAAACTCATAGTTCAATTACCTATACCTAATAGGTTTTATTTGCGCCAACCAACGTCATGATACCATTTATTACCAACAGCACACCCGTTGCAATAAATGCCCACGCAATCGTTCCACTCTGATTAAAGAGCAGACATGCTCCGGCAACAACCATCAGTCCCGGTTTAAAATACTCCTGAAACCGTTCTCCCACAGTCAGATTTACAGGCATCGTTTTCTTGATTGACGATATCTGTAACAGTCCCATCAGAATGATTCCTGCTGCCAGAATATAGAATGCAAGACTTGCAAATACCCAGCCAAATACCAAAATACAGATTCCGGCAACTGACTTCACAATTCCATAATTTACGAGTCCTGCCACAAAATCCATAATGGCTCCAACAATTACAAATACTGCCAGAAGCGTAATGGCTGCGGTAATAATTTTTCCTTTCATAACAATTAGCAAAATTCCAAGCAATATGGATCCCAAAGCTGACGCTACGTTTTCTTTCTGGTTCATATGTTGTTCCTCCTTATCAATTATCTCCTATAATAACTCATCCAACAGATTACTTCATATCTGCCTCAAATGCAACGGACAATTATGAATCTCTGTATGATATAAGCCATTCAACCAGATCTTCATACCCGATTGCCCGGCTGTAATAAGCGCCCTGGAATACATCACACCCCAATGCTTTCAGCTTCTCTAACTGTTCTTTTGACTCCACCCATTCTGCAATCGTTGTAAAATGAATCGACTCCCCAAGCTTGGTGATCGAACCGATAATTTCCGCATTGGTTTCGTTTTCAAGCACATTCCGCGTCAAAGATCCATCCAGTTTCACGACTGCAAAAAAACCCGTCTGCAAGTAGAGCAGGGAGGTATGCCCCATCCCAAAATCATCAATCAAAAACCGGTGTCCGTGTGCTTTCAATTCTTCTATTTTATGTACCACATCCTCTGTCGAAGATATCGCGTCCTGCTCAGTGATTTCAAGACACAACTGGCTACAGGAAATTCCATGTGTCTTCACGCTGTTTTCCACCGCTTCCACCAATCCATCCCACTGCAGTGACGCATTGGTCAGATTGACAGAGATATCAAAGCTTTCGTCTACATAATCAGTCAGTCTGGCTCTCGCCGCTGCCGCTTCATCTAAGATTGCTGCATCAAGCGCATGCATAATTCCAAGTTCTTTTGCAAGCTGAATGATAAGTGGTGGGTAAATATTTCCAAACACGGGATGATTCCACCGAATCAAAGCCTCCGCACCAGAACAATGCCCATTCTTGTCCACCTGTGGCTGATACATCAGAAACAGACTGTGATTTTCAATTGCCTCCTTCAATTCGCCGGCCAGCAGCCGTGCCGTATTTCCACATACATCTTCCCGTTTTGTAAATGCGAACAGAACTCCACTTTCTTCCTGCTTTTTGTATTCTTCTACCAATTGGTTCACATTCTGTATCATCTGCTGCCGGCGCTGCATTTCAAACATCCGGATAAACGGACGATATACAAACACGCCGATCACAATACATATAAGCTGAAGCACTACTCCTTTCCACGAACCAGTTGCCTGATATCCACTCAGAAGAACTGGCGTTGTCCACTCCACCGATGCTACCACATGTGGAACAATGTCAAAATACATTGCCGCATATGCAATCAGGAAATTCAGGATCGGAACTACCAAAAATGGTACAATAAAGATCGGATTCAAAATGACCGGAACTCCAAACAACGCAATCTCACTGATATTAAACAAAACTGCTGGTGCCGCCATACCCGCAACATTCCGCAGACTCTTCGTCTTCGCAAACAGCAAAACCGCGATTACAAGGCAGATCATCACGCCGGTTCCCCCCATGATTACGAACACATCCTGAAAAGACTTGCTGAATATACCAACAGATACATCTGAAAAATTCTGTTTGATTACAACATCCAATACATTGTTTCCATGCACCCCCAAAAACCAAAATATATGTGTCTCGACAATGATTAAGATTCCAGACCAGAAATTATTATCAATCGAACCAAACAGACGATTTACTCCAAGCTCAAACAATTCCTGTACTCCATTTACCCCGCTCGTCACATATAGTACCTGATGAAACAAGTTAAACACGAATAATATCCCCAAAGTACAGCCAATTCCATTGATTGCATGCATATAACCACTGTCAGTATCTATTTCCTTGTTTCTCACTGACATAAAATTTATATCCTTTAATTTGAAATACAAAAATCCTGCACCAAGGGATACAAACAGTGCAGTGAATGTATTCATATTGCTAAATGCCTTTATCGAAAAACTCCCATATTGGATTCCTGCACATCCGGCAAAACTGGCAAGCGTAACAGCCGCCAGTACAATCGCATCCCCCGTCTCCACAAATCCACTTTTCTTTCTGGATTTGATCAGCGCATAGCTGACACTCGTCGTCACTGCAAGCAAAACCGCAAAAATATCATTTACACCATGATATATAAATTGCAGCATATCCATAACATGACCTGACCAGATATGTGCAATAAAATCCTGATAGCCTGCTATCGGCAGACTCATGATCATCAATGCGCCATAGCCAACAACAAGCAGGGGAATAAGCATAATCATCCCCTGGCGGATCGCACCAAAGGCACAGCTTTTTTCTATCTTATTCGTTGCTTTTAATACTCTGTTTTCCATTTTTTTCATTCGTATATTTCCTCAATTCATAATATTCTATTATAACATGGATACAGCAAAAGTTCAACCACATCTGTACTTTCCTATTTACCAATTCTTTCACATTCACCCCAGAAGAAAATACATTTTCTGTAATTACATTTATAACAATACTATGCTATAATAAAGTTTACGACAGATGTATTTACAGACACCTTATAAAAACGAATGAAACTGATGAGCAACAGATTGCCACGGATATATACTCCACGAAGGAGAAAAATTATGAATTACGACGAATCTGTTTTTAAGGAAAAGGCGAACCGGAGAGCCAGACGGATCTGGATCATCTTCGCCGCATTGCTTTCTGCAAACTATGGTGCCGATGTGGCGAACCATCTACGTGGCACTACCTATTATATTATCTTTTTAGCGCTCTGCTGGTTGCCAGTCATCACCGGGGAGATTCTGCTTCGTGTGAAAGGCTTCGATACCGACCAATACAAATTCAACCTCGTGATCGGCTATGGCATTTTCTATACATTTGTATTATGCACGACAGAATCACCGATTGCATTCACGTATATCCTGCCCGTGACCAGTCTTCTGGTCCTCTATAAGAGTATCCGATTCATGGTAAGCTGCGGAATCGCAAACTCTCTGATTATCGTCGGAGGTGCTGCCTATCGTATCTCACAGGGATTCAACTCCGCCTCCGATATGAAGAATTATCAGCTCGAGCTCGCCTGTATCATACTCTGCTATATCTGCTATGTCATGTCCATCAAGCACCTGATTGAGTCTGACGGTGCCATGACAGACAGCATCAAGGCAGACCTTCATCGTGTTGTCACGACTGTGGAACAGGTAAAGCAGGCATGTAACACGATCACAAACGGCATTACCGTTGTCCGTGAGCTTGCATCCGAGAACACACACGGTGCCACGATTGTTGTAGACAGCCTGAACCGGCTCAGCGATCATAACTCTGACTTGCAGAGCAGTACAACCTCGTCGAACGAAATGACGTCCGACATACACGCACAGGTCAACCATGTGGCAGAGATGATTGAGCAAATGGTCTCACTTACGAGCACTTCGGTGCAGCACGCGAAGGTAAGCTCCGAGGATCTGGCAGATCTTGTAACTACGACGAACACGATGGCTTCGCTCTCCGGGGAGATTGAGCAGACATTGCAGAATTTCAAGTCTGAATTCGCCATGGTGAAGAACGAAACCGGTGTCATTGAGAATATCACATCCCAGACGAATCTTCTTGCATTAAATGCATCGATTGAAGCTGCCCGCGTCGGCGAATCCGGAAAGGGATTTGCAGTCGTAGCCGAGCAGATCCGTACATTAAGCGAGGAGACCAAGTCCTCTTCCAATCAGATTCGGCAGGCTCTCGAGCATCTCGAAGAGACTTCTGAGCGGATGACCGCTTCGATGGAAGAAACCCTGAAGCTGATCCAGCTCACGTTGACGAAGGTCACGCAGACCGGTAAGAGTATGACGGAAATCGCTTCCGATACGAATAAGATCGGTGAGAATATTCAGGTCATCGACCACGCCATGAAGGAAGTCGAGGCTTCCAACATCCATCTTGTGGACAATCTGAATCAGGTAACGGATATCGTGGGCGACATGACAACCTGCATCAGCGACTCCAACGAGATCAACAACCGCATGCTCAGCAAATACGATGAATCAGCCAACAACATCAACTCCATTGAGACCGTCATCGAATCCCTCATGTGCGAGCTTGGAATCGGTGGTTTCATGGGAACCGAAGATGTGCAGCCTGGCATGAAACTGAGTGTGACACTGAAGGATGGAAAGAACTATTACGGCGAGGTACTGACACGTGAGAATAATACGTTATCAATCTTCCTTGCAAATGCACCGAAGCTTACGGAAGTGACAGAATGTAAGCTGCAGGTAACCGTCGGCAACGTGCTTTACTGTTGGGATCCGGCTAAGATTGTGCATACCGAGCAAGAAGAGGATTCCCACTTTACAATCCAGATTGAGTCGCGTCCAAAGATCAACAACCGGCGAAAATACCCTCGTCTGGACATCTCCAATGCCTGCACGATCACACTTGCCGATGGAACGACAACCATGGAAGGCAAGCTGGATAACTTGAGTGCAAACGGCTTTGCGTTCCTGACACATGACCGGTATTTCGCAACACACAAAGACGTAGATATCCGCGTGAAGATTCATAACTTCGATCTGCCACAGCACGACGTATTGGAAGGACGTGTTATCCGCTGCTCTGATAATGAGGGGCTTTACATCGTCGGCTGCCAAATGCCGGGAGATGATTTCTTTATTCGGGATTATGTGAAGAGTCGGTTGTAATTGGAAAGCCTGCATACATCGCATAAATACGATGAATATTGTTGTATTGTTGCAAAGCAGGGTGCTAAACAAGCTGTAAAAAATGGTCATAAAAAACGCATGTCAAGTTGATTGACATGCGTTTTTCGTTCGTATTCTGTTGAGTTAAGTCTGCAAAAATCAAGCTACCAAAGGACATCAACAATGCTAATATCCCAATGAAAATCGAAATGATCTCATAAGCCGTCATCGGCGCCACGTCTACACTCCGTTTCGGTCGGTGCTAAACAAGTGTCCCCCGGACGCTTAACGCCCTGTCATGGGTACTTTCCTTAGATAGTATCCTAACATAAGAACTAATGCTTCTGCAAGGATAAATAAAAATTATTGATTATCCCTCTACGTCGCAAAATACTATTTAGCATCGGTTACAATCGGAAAGTTCATTTCAACAATAAACTCTTTTTTTTCTATTTTTGCTTCAATCTCTCCATCCATCCGACTAACCAACTCCTTTGCAATAGATAGTCCCAATCCAGTAGATGTTTTACTTCTGGCATCATCTGCTTTATAAAATCGCTCAAATACCTGATCTATATTAATCTGTTCTGGATGTGTAACCTGATTGCTGATTCTAAGCACCGCCTGATTTTGATCACGTTCCAACACAATGCTAATCTTCTTTTCTCCATGATCCAGCCCATTTTTTATCACATTCTGGATAACACGGCGGAGTCCCTGCCTGTTTCCATGTATATACAACTGTTCTTCCGTAATCTGAATATCCGGCTGAATTTCCATTCTTACCCATTCATCATAGTATGAAAAAACTGTTTCTTTCAAAATCCGGTTCATACAGCACAATGTCAATTCCAAACTGTAAGATTCGTTTTTTAACTTTGTAAACATAAAAAGTTCTTCCAACATTTCATTCAGACTATGAATTCTTTCGTGGATAATGCTTAAATAACGTTTCTGATCCTCTATATTTTCACATTCTTCCATTAGCTGGAAATATCCGTCCAAAGATGTCAGTGGTGTGCGGATATCATGAGAAAGATTTGTATAAGTGTCCGTAATCAGAGCTTCTTTCTCCTGATAATGCTGCTTCTCTTTTCTTCGCAGTTCCAGAAGCTCATTCAACTTGTCAGAAAGCTTTCCTATTCCACCCACATCAAATTCATGGTTAATCAACATGTTACTGTCATGTTTCATCATAAACGCCAATTGGCGGCAGATGTCTTTCACCTGCCGCTGGTATTTCCACATAACAATAAATTGTAAGATAATAATTCCTGCTAATATCCCAATTACGATATACATCCGTTAAATATCCCTCTTTTGAAAAACAACGCTGCTTACTGATATCATCATAACGATGAACACTATTGCCACACCAAATGCCGTCAAACACTCATTTCCACTCGGATTCATAGGAAGCAGTGATAATTTTCCTGTTATCGTATACTTATAAATCTGGAAATTCTGAATTCCTATTTTTTGAATGGCACTATTGATCACCCCATACACAATGGTCATTACATTCATGCTAAGACAGACAGCAATGACCATGCTGATTACATTATTTTTCAAAATAATTGCAATCGCCATACAAATCAGCACAAGTGCATAATGAAGAGCCAGTTCAGTCACAAAATAAGATAAAATTGCCTTTGTATTTCCCCATTCCAATTCCCCGAAAACAATACCATTCGCCGCTGCCTGAAATAAGAATGCACCTGCCATTGTCAGTACCGTAAAGACAGCCAAGGCAATTGCCCTGGAAAAAATCAGAGTTCCTCTATTTCTAACCTGACCTCCTATATTCTTAATATATCCGCTACTGATATCCGCTGTTGAAAACAGAACAGTAAAAATCACCAAAAGCAGTGCATACAATTTTCCTTGGGAATTGGCAAAAAAGATATCATATACCGTCACCTTTTCTCCCGGCTCCGTAGGCAGCGTTACCATCATTCCCACATTAATATTATCCACAGCAGGTTCAGTAACCTGCTCCTGTTTCATGGCATCCTTTTCAGTCAAAAGCTCATAATCTGTCTTGCATAAAGATGTTGTAATCAATAATATTGCTGCCAGTACGATCCAGATTACATACATACTTTTGGTTTTAAGCATCCGGTATAAATCCATTTTTATTATATTAAGCATGATCCGCACCTCCCGTCAGATTCAGAAAATAAGTTTCCAGTTCTTCACTGGTTATGGAAATCCCTTTTACCGGAATTCCTGACTTTGCAAGTTCCATATTCAACGCTGCACTTTCATTCAATCGTTCAAAAATATGAATATGCTCTTTATCTGTTACCTGATAGTTGGTAAATCCCATAGAATCCATCACCGGAATCGCCTGTTTCGGATGATCCAATGTCAACTCTATCCGTTCACTGCATCTTCTTATTAATTCTTCTCTTGTAATTTCCTGTAATAAACTTCCATTATGAATAATTCCATAATCAGTAGCAATCTTCGATAATTCCTCAAGAATATGACTGGAAATGCATATTGTCATATTCTTCTCTTTCTGAAGTCTCTGAATCGTATCCCGGATCTCTGCAATACCCTGTGGATCCAATCCATTGATTGGCTCATCAAGAACTAATAAATCTGGTTCTCCAACCAAAGCAAGACCAATTCCCAAACGCTGTTTCATTCCAAGTGAAAAATGTTTTGTTTTTTTCTTTCCCACATCCTCCAGACCGATAATTCTCAATATTTCTTCAATATAACTTTTTTTCTTTATTCCAAACAGCTTGCATTTGATATTCAGATTTTCATATGCAGTCATATTTCCATAAAGTCCCGGTGCCTCAATCAGACATCCTATCCGTGATCGAACTTTTTGCAAATCCTTTCCCTTGTATCCGAACATCTCGATTTCTCCACAAGTTGGCTTGGAAAGTCCACTGATCATCTTCAGACAAGTTGTCTTCCCAGCTCCATTCCGACCGATAAAACCATAAATAGCACCTTTTTTAATATGCATATTGACACTGTCCACAGCTTTATGGTGTCCATATTGCTTAGTCAAATTTCTTGTTTCCAATAACATTTCGCTCAAGTTTTTCATCTCCTTTTTCTTATCTGCATTTATCATAAATGAATAATCCTAATCAAACGCAAATAAATAGTAAAAAAAGAGTAAAGATTATAGATGAAGACGATAACCGATTCCCCAGACTGTTTCAATATATTCCTCAGATGTAACTGTTTTTATCTTTTTACGAATATTGCTTATATGTACATCCAGTGTTTTTGTTTCACCCATATATGGTTCGTCCCACGCATATTCAAAAATGTCCTCTTTACTGAAAACCTGCTTCGGATTTCTGAGCAGTAATTCTAAAATCGCAAACTCCTGTCTTGTTATCTTAGGAAGTATTTTTCCACCAATGCTGACCTGAAAAGTAGCTTTGTTCAATACCATCTCTCTGAACGAAAGGTTAGATTCTTTTATTTCCTTTTCTTCTGTATGACGAAGCTGTACCTGAATTCTTGCCAGTACCTCTCTGATTTCAAAAGGTTTCGTTATATAATCATCAGCCCCACTAGTTAAAACCTTTACCTTTTCATCCAAGCTATCTTTCGCAGTCAAAACAATAACCGGAAGATTTCCCTTTTTCCGTATTTCCTCCAGAACTGCTTCTCCTGTAATTCCCGGCAACATCAAATCCAGCAACACCAATGCATAGCTATGCTCCTGCATATTCAAAAGCAGCTTTGCCTCAGTTCCGGAAAACGCCTGCTCACAGGAATAGCCTGCTTTGGATAATGCTTCCTGAAGCAGATTATTGATATTTGTATCATCTTCTACAATCAGTATTTTCTGCATGATAGTTCTCTCCTCTATTTTACACTGTGAAAACATTATTTTCTTGCATTATACGCTTTTCCCTTTTTTCCCGCAATTACTCCCCACAGATCCCCGGAATTTTCCAGTACATAACATACTTTTTGTTCCAGCTGAACTTATAATTTTCAGTATTCCTGTGCTTCCAAGATGCATATATCACTTTTTCCTTACCATTATGCCTTTATTTCTCCATCAGTGCTTTCGCAACCCTTATCCCGCCCACAAATAGAGCCAAACTAGAGACATTTGATAAAACAAATGCCGAAAACCCGCATAAATACAGGCTTTCGGCATTTTAATCCGTTATTCAAACTCGGCAATTTGTTTCTTATTCTTAAATTATTTTGTTTAAGTTCTGTTCTAATAACGCAGCTATTTTACTTTATTTACACATTTTATTTTGGCTTACTGATTTTCTGTTGCCAAAGTGTTGACATTTACAAATTATAATCTAACCTGAGCAAAACTAAATATCTAACCAACCTCCTTGCTACTTTAGTTTTCTCTTTCCTTTTTCTCTTTGAAAAAATGCTCAACTCGTGAATCTTTTCTATCCTTCTCATATCTACGATAATCGTCATATATTTGCTGATAAATGACATCATATTTATTCATATACAAATTAGACTGCATTATGGTATCTCTAAATTCTAAATATGTGTCTGATTGATTAAATAAATTCCAGATCCAAACTGTTATTTCCTGTATATTGTTGAAACGTTCCACATCCTCATCTCTATATCTTCTATAATCAAGTAAAAACCCAAACAGAACATTCGTTCCGTGCCTTGTACACTCCACCATTGCAATCAATAAAAGCAACAATATCTTTTCATCATTTTTAGCTTTTTCAACCAATCCTAATAAAATAGTAGGTTCTGTATATTCTATAAAATACCTATTACCAGAAAACGTATACTCAAACAATACTTCTATATTTGAAAAGTCTCCTAGTAACACCATCATATCAATAGTTGAAATATAAACTTGCGGATATCGTAATGTATACTCCACCCCTTCATTGGTAAAATATTTTCGTTCCGATTCAAATAGTTTTTTTCTATTTAAATTTTTTGTGTTTTCTTTCTGATTGTTACGCCAATTTATTCCTTTGACCAATGAAAATATATTTACAATATGCGATAAATAATCTTCTTTTAAATTATCGCATACTTGTGTCTTATACTCGTTATCTAAATAAAATAAAGAATCCAGCGTATCTGCAAATTTCCCTTCATTTAACACATCGTTGCAATACATATCTGCAATAACTTTACTTTCATATTTTACACTAACAGGCGAATACCTGCCATTATGACGCACTACGCGATTTGCCTGCTCTACATAATGTGGATTATACAAGATTACCCTATTATATTTGGAATGAAATTTGGGTTGCAACATATTATGATTATACAAATCAGCAAGTATTATGAATACATCCAATTTATTACTTATTCTCTCCGATTCTTCTTTTACAATTAGCTGTTCAAACAAATAGTCCATAACCATTTTATGCTGTCTGGGCTCATCATTCTGAATAATCACTTCTACAATTAACCTTGCTAATTCATCATAATTTGAATCCCCTATCCAATCATTAAGTAATTCCAATAACTTTGCATTTTCTATTTCTTTAGTAAAATATACTGCTAAAAAATACTCATAAAAAGTTTTATGCGCAAAATCTAATGTATCCTCATCAGTTTCCCGAATTAGTTCTGTACGTTCGACCAAATATTCCGAATACTGTTTAACAGAGTCGCTCCAGTTTATTCGATCTTCAACTTCTATTGCCTGAAATACTGATTCTTTTAACTCATCATAACTAAATCTATATCCTACGTTTTCGCTAATTTTCAAAAATTTATAGTGTGCAATTTTAGGTACAACAGAATCCATGCCTAATATATTCTTAGTCTTTTCACTTAATATATATGCTGCCTTTCTGTCTTCCCGAACTGTCAAAAAAGTTTCAATACACTTCTTATAAAATTCTACCCTCTTGTTAGGCAAATTTTTTTCAATATCAAAGATAATTAATGCAAGTATCAGTACAATAGGATTCCTAATAAGACTCTGACACCTTGCACGTTCTACTTCCTTTGAAAATTTTTCCCAAAACTCTTTAAAATCCTTTTGTTCATAGTATGAGCAATACCAATTTTTACTATATTGTTGTATCTGCTTGCCATCGAAATCATTAATTTTAATATGCAAGAAACTATCATCAAATCGATTTTTCAAATATCCTGCTTCTCTTGTAGAGATAATATAACGATTTAAGTAATATATTTCACAGAAATTACCAATTTCATCTCGCACTTTATTTCGTATTTTTTGAGTAGGTATTTCATCTAATGCGTCTAAAATAATTAAACACTTGCCATATTCCAAGTAAGTTGTTAATAGCTTTTCCGTATCATCAAAAGACATTTTTGCTCTTTTGATTTTCTTTCGGAATTCTGATGTAATACACCAAAGTAAGTCCTTCTTTTCTTCTCCAATATCATGAGCATATTCTTTCAAATCTATTTTAATTTTTAGTGCAAAAGCTTTATACATTTCCTCATATTTACAAAATATGTAATTTAATGTAGTAGATTTTCCAAGCCCTGCTGCACCAATTAACACAATTTTACTTCCATAATCAAAAAAATCCTCTAACTGTATAGATTCTATCTCATCTATACTGTATTTATATATATTTACTAATTCTTTAGTTGGATAGAGAGAAAACGTATTTTTAACATAAAATTTTTCTATAGTCTGAGATTTTTTGTTTTCTGCCCCAGCAATTCCTGTAAAACGAATTGTTCCAAATTCCTTTTCACACACATCATGATACGAATTAATAGTTTCATCATCAATTTTCATCTCTGTATTACTCAATGACTTGAAATATTTCATTATATTTTCTTCGCTTTCCAACATTTTGGACAATATATCCCTATGAGACAATGTTAATAATTGAAATGATGCACTCATTTCAGGCGAATCCTCTATTATTTTATGCAAAAAATCAAGATATAATACCTGTAGTTCATGTATAAAAGTTCTTGCCTCAGTATGTTTAATCCCAGGACATTCATCATATAAGTATTGTTCAATAGTTTCCATATACTCAGAGTTATTCTTGCCATCTTTCGTTGAACAAAAGAAATTTCTAATCAACTCCTTAAATTTTCTACTGTTCACAAACTCATAAAATTCATTACAATCAAGTGAAGTATCTGCAAATTGTAACATTCTTTCCTCTATGATAGTATTAATCCTATTTGCAAATTTTTCTCTCTTTTTCTTTTGCAACCATCCGCTACCTACTGCACTTACTATAGCCTCTCCAATAGATAATATAATATCTTCCCACATTTTCTTTAGCATCTCCTAAATATCTTATTTGAATTATTGATCATATTTACAATTTAATCACATTACTTCAATAAATATGTATCTACCACACTTAAGTTTGAAATATCCTTAACCTCTTTACAATCTCCTCCGGTTCCGGCAACATTGCTTTCATCTCTTCTGGTAGTGTATTTCGTAGCTGATATGTAGCCACCCCAATCGGTGCATTTATTTGCTTCAAGGCATATTCTACATACGTTTTATCCTTGCTCTTACAAATAATAATACCAATAGATGGATTCTCGTCCGGCAATTTAACTTGTTCATCCAATGCCGCCAAATACAACTGCATCTTTCCAGCATATTCTGCTTCAAATTCACCTATTTTTAACTCTATAGCTATCAGGCTTCTCAACCTTCTATGAAAAAGCAATAGGTCAATATACAAATCCCTGCTTCCTATCATCAAATGGTATTGATTTCCAATAAATGTAAAATCACCACCCATTTCTATCAAAAATGACCTAATATTGTTTACTAACTGCATTTCCAGCTCGTGTTCTGAATATTCCGGTGAGAGTTCCGCAAAATCAAAGGTATATTCGTCCTTTACTGCTAATTTTGCCTGTACTCTTCTCTCTTCGGGTAATGTTAAATCAAAATTGGTCTGATTCAACAAATATTTTTCATATGTTTGTGCTTCAATAAAATTAGTCAATACACGCTTTGTCCAACCATATCGCTTTGTCATCTGAATATAAAATTCTCTTTGTAAATCATCTTTGCATTTCTCCATGATGATTATATTATTGCTCCAGCTAATTTCTCGCACCAATGGTGCGAGTTTTTCAGAATCACGATAAGTCAAGTAAAAATTACGCATTCTCCACAGATTAGCGGCTGAATAACCTTTTGCTCCCGGAAATTCTTTCTGTAATTCTTTTGACAATACTTGTACAATAGATTTTCCCCATCCATTTTGTTCTTGTTGTTTATAAATCTCTTCTCCAGTTTCCCAATATAAATTAATAGTCTCCGCATTTATCATTTTCAAAACATGATATTGCTTTTTATTTATCAATAGCTTTAAGTCATTGACCAACGGCTCATATCCCACAATTTCACTTTTTTCCATATCCATCTCCATTTCTCGCACCATTGGTGCGAGATTTATTTATTATATTTATTCTGCTTACTTTAATGCACTATTTCATTAATAACCTGTATTAAAGTGTCTGCAAATTCTTTTGGACTCTCTTGAGGCACAGTATGTCCCCAACCATCAATCAGCCGCATTTCTTTCCGTGGTGCAGTAATTGTATTAAAATAGTCTTCTGTATACTTCACGGGAGTGATCCAATCACAAGAACCAGAAATAAATCCTACCGGAATCTGGAGTGTGGTTCCGTAAGCATATACATCTTCACTGCCTATGTAATCAAAAAGCTGTCCGTTTAACTCTATAAAATCAGAAAGGCTTCCCATTTGTTTTCCAAACCAAAGCACATCATATACTCCCAAATATGGGGAGGTTAATGCTGTCCATATGTAATTGCTTTCCTTTTCGGGCGTATGATAAGGCGACACATAATTTCTTAATGCCAACATATTTTCCAAACTTGCATTTGCTTTATATTTTTTAAAAGCGGTAACCATAGCTTCCGTATCATCTCCATTTTCTTTTGTGATGGAAAGTGCATCCTCATATGCATAAATATCACTTCCTGCAGCTCCCATTTGCCCCACACCAATATAAGTGGTCACTTTTCCCGGATGGTCTATTGCATATTTGCTTCCCACCATGGTTCCATAAGAATGTCCTACCAATATAACCTTTTCTTGATGGAATCTGTCACAAACATAATCAACCAACGCATCCAAATCTGCTTGTGCCTGCTCAAATGTAGCTGTTTTATTGTAAGGATCAACATCTCTATTTTTATAATATGTTCTTCCACATCCACGCTGATTCCATGCAACTACTGTATATTCATCTTTAAGATAATTGGAAAAAGCATATGTTTCCATTGTATCAGGACTTGCGGGGCCACCATGAATCCATATAATTACAGGATTATTTACATTTTCGCCCCGAATCAAGTAGTACTGTTTTTGTCCGCATAAAATCAATATATCCTTCTTCCTCAATTCCGCTAGAGCTATGTACACATCCTCTGATTGCATTATAGTTTCTAACGCCTATTATTGTTGTAATCAATCCAAAAATAATCACCAAAAGAATCGTTATAACAATATATAAAATCCGAAAAATAAGTCCTTTCTTTTTCTTACAGTTCGAAACTTCCTTTCTGTGTGATAAATGAATCCCTATATGACCACTTCCCAAAACAATGGTTGAAAAAAGCATGAAAAAGTTCGCACCGTAAATTCCCAAAAAGAAAAAAGCTACAACCGGTAAACTTGCTCCGGCAACTGGTATTCCTAGAAAAGAGGAATAAAAATCTGTCATTTGCTGCTCACTGCAAAAGTATCTAATCCAATAGCCTTCATAAAAAATCATTGCCAAAACAACAAGTACCAGCCATACTGACCAAAGGTTTGCTTCTCGCAAATTAAAATCAGAGAATATTAATGATATAACACAGACCAGTATTTCTCCAATCGAGACCGTTTCAAGTTTTGTGTAAACGTTAAAAACTGATATAAGATTTGTGAATAGTTTCAAATGGGCAGAGCCGATTTTCCGGATTCTGCCCATATCTGCATTATACAGTAATTTTTAGGCATGTCAATAAAACCTGCCAAAAACAAGCTGTTTTTACAGGTTGCGTCCGATTAGACGTTCTTCAAAATAGATTTCCAGCTGGGAATGAATCTGCCCCCAGTCCTGCCTGTGTCCGGTCCATTTTTTCGTGATATCCATGGTTGCCAGATACAGCATTTTCAAAAGGCTGTCATCCGACGGAAAAACAGTTTTGCTTTTGGTCACTTTCCGAAGCTGACGGTTGAATCCTTCAATGGCATTTGTGGTATAAATCAAACGTCTTACAGCTTCTGGATACTTGAAATAAGTGGACAGTGTTGCCCAGTTATCATGCCAGGATTTATAGATTTTCGGGTACTTGGAATCCCATTTATCCTTGAACAATTCTAACTCATTTAAAACTGTTTCTTCCGTTGGAGCTGCATATACAAGCTTCAAATCAGCCATCAGTTTTTTGATATCTTTGTAAGAAACAAACTTCGTTGAATTACGGATCTGGTGAATGATGCATTGCTGAATCTCTGTTTTGGGATAAACAGCCTCGATTGCCTGCGGAAATCCATTCAAACCATCAACACATGCAATCAGGATATCCTCAACACCTCTGTTTTTTAATCCATTCATGATAGAAAGCCAGAACTTTGCACTTTCGTTTTCTCCAACATACATTCCAAGGACATCTTTTTTTCCATTCATGTCTATACCAAGAGCGATATAAACCGCACGCTTTACAATACGGCCTTCGCTGCGGACATGATAGTGGATTGCATCCATGAATACAACTGCATACACTTCTTCCAGAGGGCGTTCCTGCCACTCTTTTACAATAGGCAGGATCTTGTCTGTGATCCTGCTGATTATGCTGTCAGAAATATCAATATCGTATAATTCGCGCATGTGGGATTCAATGTCTCCAGTTGTCATTCCTTTTGCATACATGGAAAGTATTTTTTCTTCCATGTCCTGTGTTACTGTATTCTGGTACTTTTTAATCAGCTTTGGTTCATAGTTACCATTACGATCCCGTGGAATCGCCACATCCATATCTCCATAACTGGTGTGCATGGTTTTGCTGGAATGTCCATTTCTACTATTGTCTGTTTCTTTGTTTCGATAGTCATACTTGGAATATCCTAATTCTTCATCCAGTTCTTCATCCAAAGCACCTTCCAAAATGACAGACATCATGTCACGCATGATGCTGTTTACATCGGTGCCATCTTTGATGCTGATATCATTATTTTTCAGATAGTCACGCATCATTTCTCTCATTGCTACTTTTTGTGGGCTGTCTTTTCTTCTTGCCATAAAAATAACCTCCAAACTGAGTAATTTTATCTTACATCAGTTTGGAGGTTTACACAAACTTTGGGATACTCCCGCAAAGTTCTGTTTAACAGACTTTGTCACCATATGTTTTTCCATACATTTTAGTATCAAATATCTCTGTTTTTCTTCTATTCCATCTCGTTTCAAAAACTTTTAGTACCAAATCAGTACCAGCGAGTATTTTCTTTACTCATGATGGTTCGAGTGGCTTGCAAGTCATTAATTGGCACTTGCAGCATAATCTGCGATTGACTTGCACTCACTCCTAAATAAATTATAGAATCAAATATGTGGTTTAGCAAGGATTTTTCAGCCGCATTATACATTCTTTTAATGATTAGGCGCACCGCTAACACAAAATGCCCCCATATCATTTTCGTAATTCATCTTACAACCGCAATCTGGACAATACCTTGCAGTTTCATCAAAAGAATCCTCATCATAATCATCAATCGTATTATGAATTATTTCAGACTCTATTATATCCCTCTCATGCAAATAAATGTTCGTATCTACATTAACATCATCTACTTCCACACTTACTGACAAATCTTTTTTATCTGTCTCAATTGCAATTGATACTTCTATCTCTAAATTAATACCAAATACCGCTTTATAAGTCACAAAATTTTCCCAATAGTAACGACCATCTTCTCTATCATAATATGAATTATCTTCATCACGAGTGGTATATTCAATCTCTACATTTACGCTTGCATTTGCAACCACTAAAGCACATTCTTCATCAAGTTCATGTATGTATCCATACTCTATAGACCGTGTTTCAACACTCAACAAGTCTATATCATCATAAACATCCTCCACATCCACAGAGCCCATATATAACTGATTATCCAACAATTTTGATATGCAACCATCTAGCACTCCGCTCTCAAATGCTTTTTCTACTTCAACCGCCAAATGATCTGTCTGTGAAATAGCAAAATTTAAAAAGCCATTCAAATCAAAAAAAGTAACAAATTCATCTCTTTCTTTAAATGATTTTCTAAATCCTTTATCAGCAGCTACCACATAGATTTTATCATCAGTTATAGAGTCATAGTATTGCATAATAGAATCAACGCAAATTGCATCCTTAAACTCTGTCGGTTTCTTGTTTTCAAACGGAAATCGTTTATTAAAATATTTATCTACAATTTCGTCAACATCCACTTCGCTAATGGAAATCTTTGTTGCACATGTGTCATCAATATAATCATCCCAGCGTTTACGCAATTCACTAACCATAGCATCAGGTTTTATTTGTGAAATTTTTTCTCCCCATTTTTCATCCATTCTAAATGGAGCGAAAGCTCTATTACCTTCTATGACCTTATTGTATTCTGAAACAGCTTTTGTTAAATTTTCTTCAATATGCTGATATACTTCTTGGTATATAATTTCATTATAAAGCAATTCTACACTTTCTTCCTCTGTAAGTTCTTTAAGTTTTGAAAATTGCTTATTGTAAAATGAAAAATTCGCGCCTTCATATATATTGGTATCAATAAAGACCTTTATTGCCACAATTCCACCTCTTTCGTTTTTCTCTGAATATCTGCTGATTCTGATATTATTTCTGCTGATTTCAAAGTTTTGCTTCGTTCAAAACTTCAGTCATCTCTCTAACTCAAATTGCATTTCCTCAACACAATACTACTCATGTAACTGTTCTTTAACACGAATTAATATTTCTATCAAGTCAACCAACAGCTCATAAGCAACATCAATATCTTCATCACTATACATAACAATACCATTATGAAGAATATTGTTTCTAAATGGTATTCTTTTATCAATTTCATCGGTATAAGAATCCGTATTAGCAAATACAATATATGTAACCGCCAGCACATATATTTTTCCTAGACTTTCAACTGACATACCCTCATTATTTTTAACCGATACCTTTTTTATAGCTGGTTTCAGGCTCACATTTGGTATTTTAGAAATTTCTAAGGTTTCATAGATTAATGCTTCCGTATGTGCCAGTAGAATAATTAACTTTTCACGTTTCCCCATAGAATCAGATAAAATAGTTTTAGCTATATATTGATGCAAATCAGATCTATTCTGCTCACCTTTTAACAACCCTTGCCAAGTCTCTTCAGTATAATCAAGTCCAAAATCCTCAATAAGCCAAACGATATCCTCATAGTGCAAATTTATATTTTTTAACTCCTGCACTTTCCCCAAAAATTGTGTATCCTTTATGTCATCTGGAAGGTCATTAAGGAACTCAACAAAAGCTCGCAACGCTTCCGAAGATGCCGCAACATTAATTCCTTCCACAATCTTTGCCATACCTTCTGCTACTTTAAGAACAACGCTTCCCATATTCTCAAATATATTATTGTAATTATCATTCTTCATATTCTTTTACCACCCAACGTCCGGTCCTATTAGTCCCTTCTCTTATAAGTACGCCTTCTTCCTGCAATTCTTTCATATCCTTTTGTACCTGTTTTCTTGTTAAATTCATTATTTCCATAAGCTGAGTTTGAGTAATTGTAGGATTCTCTATCAAAATATCTAATATTGCTTGCTTTCTTTCAGCTCCTTTTTTCGGCTCCTTTTCGGCTCCTTTTCGGCTCCTTTTTGGCTCTTCATCAGAAACAGTCGCAAATTTCTCGTGTATAAACAACCTCGTTATAAAATAACTTCTATCCTCATCCGTCTCAAATTCCGGCTTTGGAGAGCCGTTTGCTTCTAAAGCATCCAAAATCTTCTTGAATCCGGTGTTTCTTCCTTCTGTTAAATGCAATTCTTTTAAGAAATCACCAATCCGGCGATTTCTATAGCGGCGGTTTGATACACGGTAGCTTTTTAACCCTTCAATCGTTACAGAGCGATCAGGTCCCGGAAAGCTAACGATTTCGATTCTGTCATTTTCAACACGTACCTCGATTGGCTCTCGCTCATCATAGGCACGGTGATATACAGCGTTCGATAATGCTTCCTCCACCGCTGCATACGGAAAATTAAAGAAACGATCTGCTTCCGCCCTATCAGGATGTTTTACGACTTTTTCTGTGATAATAACATTTTTGATATACTGCAACGCATCCCGAAGTTGTTGATGAATTGGTCCTTTAAAAGTTTTCTCGATAATATCATTACCACCAAGTCCACTCGGAAACTGAACTACGTCAATCTGGGTATATGGAAAGAACTTGTCTGGTTCCATACTAAAGAACATCAAACCCACATTCTTCGGCTTAATGTATTCTGGCAGAGTACTAACAATATTCATATCCTGGCACACTTCAACAAAATCCCCTGTTTTTGATTTCTCATACAAGGAACTTTTTACCTCTTTTAGATAATTCTGAATAAGCGTAATATTCAAATCGGATATCTCCGCCTTATGATTTACTCGATCATCAAACGGAACCCTATTTGCAAGGTTAAACAAATCCTTTTCCTCATCATCAGTTGGTTCCACAGAATTAGAAGACTTACGAATATAATGAATACGCTCCTTATTATTCTTTTCCATTGTTTTTGGAGATGAATATGGGCGTGTTTCACCACCAGGACACCAAATCACTATAAAATTCTTATTCTGGTAAGTTTCTACACCAATAATCGGCATATATGCAGGTCTGATAAGCTTACATTTTGCAAATATATCCTTCTGATATTTATCAAGCTTTTCTGCCGGCACACCCTTTAACGGATACACTGGGCGACCATTCTCTTCCTCCACGCCTATGACAATATAGCCACCGCCCCAGTTATCGAGGTCATTGGCAAACGCACACACAGTTTTCAAGGAGGCTGCCGGATCCCATGTTTCTTTAAATTCAATTCTTGCCCATTCGACAACTTCGCCGGATAGTAAAGTTTTTATATTTGTTGGTATCGCCATAATTGAACCTTCCTCCCAGTTAACAATCTATTTATTCTGGTATAAATCCCTTTCTATCAACATTAGCATTACCTGAAAAATGAATATAATTAATATTACTCTTTAAATCTTTAGTCGGTTCTTCATTTTCAAAGATAATTATCTGATAATCTTTACATGCCGTTGCTAACTTCTCATATACCGCCATCTTTATGTCTTTTCCAACACTTTCATCCTTTTCATTTTTAGCCGCATCCTTTTCTCTAAATGTGGTAAGCGGAGTATCTAAAATTATAACGCCCGGATGACAAAGCCTGTTATCATAACAATATTGCATCAATCCAATCAAGAAAGCAGAATTAATAATTGCCCTTGCACCTTTTCCAAACAGTTCTTTACGCTTTCCATCTACACATAAATCTTTATTCTGTTCGTCAAACACAACATTTGATTTTTGCTCTATAAAATTCCACGAAACTAACATTTTCTTAACTATTTCAGAAAATTGTTCCAGTTTTTCTTCAGAAATATCTTTAACATTACCCTTGGACTTATTTGTCACTTTTTCCTTACTACTTTCCAATTCCGAAATTCTATCTTCATACTTTTTTATTTTAGAATCGTTTGCATGCATTACATTCCACAATTCTCTTTTTTCTAACAAACCACTGATTTCTTCTAACTTTGAATCTATAACCGGTCTTAAGCTTTCATTCATATCATTAACAAGTCTATTAATATCCTCTAACAATTTATCATTTTCTGTTTCTATATTTATCTTGTTATTTTCAGCATTTTCTAATGTTGCTCTCAAATCTGCCATGAGAACCTGTATTTTTCTCTTTTCTGCAAGAAATGCTTTATGACACAACTCCTTTTGCTTAACATCAATTACACTTTTACTAATAGCATGACATACCGGACACTCTACATCCAACAACTGTTCTGTAACATTGTGCGCTTCTTCTATAAATTCCAGTCTTTCAATATCTGATTTATAATTCTCCATAAGCAAATGAAATTTACACACGTTATCTGATATCCTTTGTTTTTCATAATCAGCTTCTTTTAAGCGCTTTATGAGCAGACAATATTCTTCCTCTTTACTTAATAAATACTCTTTTTTCTCATCTATCACTGTTTGCAATTCTTCAATTCGTTTATCTAACTCATCAACAGAAGTGCCTTCTACAGCTTCTTTTAGCTCTTCAATTTCTGTTTTTAACTCTGCACACAATAGTTCTAATTCCTGAATCTGTCCCTTAATACGTGATTTAATAACATCTGCAGATTCAGCTTTTGATGTTTTTATATAGTCTTCTCCCGTAATAATTGTTTGGAATGCCGTCCACTCACTTACAGCTAGCGTATTGCCTCTTGGGCTTGTTCTATGCACCGGCGAATACTTTTGAGTGATTCTTCCTTCGTTTACCATAATAAGTGGAACAAAATCTCTAAAAGTAAACTTTTTTGTTTCACCTGTGGAAGTTTTTTTCAACAAATTCTTATAATTACATCCACAAATACTCAAAATCTTTTCAGAAATGTTCTTATCAGTTTTACTTTCAGCCTTTATCTTTTCGAATGATGTATCATCATTTATATCCTCAAATTTTGAATATATCCAGTATGCATTATTTTTGTCATTAAAATCTCTTCTAATTGTAAATACGTCATTATTCAAAGTCTCTATTTCAAGATACACACTATTGTACCCTTTTGCTTCTGGTGGTAATGCAGGCACATTACTTGATCCAAATCCATAGTTAATACAATCAAACGCAAAAGATTTACCTGTATCAGATGCCCCCGCAATTACATTTAGCCCTTCTTCAAAATTAAGAATAGCATTTTTCTTATTATTCCCACCCAGCACCAATCGCTTTAAAAAGAATTTAGACTTCATCATTTTTCACCCTTTTCTAAACTACTTTTCCAATTGCCTATATTATTCCCAGCATATTTATTAATCTCATACTCTGTTTTCTGTCCAAAAAATCCGTCCACACGTCTTACATATTCGACGTATTTCCTCGAATAATTACAATCCAACAATTTGCTTATATCCTCGGAGAATTTATCAGCATAATAACATATCCCAACTTCCGACAACTCTATCTGCACAAGACCTTTCGATACCAAAAATGACAGTGCTCCACGAATCATCAGCTTCCTTGCAACAAGCTCAGACGAATGATTAGGATTACTCGGATGCAAACACGGCAATTCACTAAATATATCATCGATATGAACAGAAAAATAATCATATACCGAAATTGTTTCTGCTTGCATCTTTTTTTTCGTACAAACTAATATCAATAAAATTCGACAGCCTATTTCTTGTTTTGAATTATAGATTTCCATTTCCATCACTCCACATAAGCTTACCATCATTAACTAATTCGTGGCACATTCCATTTTTATCCTGTACCTTAATGTCATGTATTTCTGCACTAGACAAATTTAGTTCTGCTGCTTTTCCTGTAGTACCCTTTACTCTTTCCAATTTCGATTCATAGTGCTTTTCATATGTATCTGCTATACCAAAATTCACTTGCTCCTTTAACGTCTCGTATTCACTTTCATCCACTAGCTCATCCCTTACAAAACGTTTTAACGACTGTGCAGAAAAAAAGCCCTCTCTCTGTCTTGTAAAGTGATTAAATAAACTAGGATTGCGTTTTAGTTCATTATCATCTTCATATAAACAGTTATCCTCTTCCGAATACACTTCTAGCAATTGTTTTACATATGGTAATTTCTTTTCCTCACTCGAAAGTGTTTCTTTAGGTTTTTCTGACACAGGACGTTTTTTTATTCCCCCTCCAAAATGGTATTTATACCAATTGGTCTGACTAAACTGTTCCAAAAACTTTATTGGAGAGATGTCTTTTATAATACTGAAATCAAACTGTTCTATATATGTCTTCAATTCATTTGTTAATGTGATTCCATCTGCTAAAATTTGCTTTTTCCCGCCACAATAAGTATCCCACTGCTTAATTAATCCTGCTCCTATAATAGTAGGATTCTCAATATATTTTCTTAACTTCGCACCTATACCTTTGCTAGCTACAATATAATATTTTTCTGGAATTCTATATTCTTTCACATATGTGTAATAACACAATTTCCCCAATTCTATCCAATATTCTGATGGCTTAAGCGGAGTATCATAATGTTTGCATTGATAAATATCATATCTGTTATATGTATCATCCAGATACGCTACTAAATCTCTTCCTGAATCGGATGAACCACCCATTAAAACAACATCATAATAATCTTTACTTCCTTTTAAATATGAATATGCCCATTCTCCTACAACACGCTCATATTCTGCTGCATCCATTTGTTCAAGTCTGATAATAGGTTCCGTCATATCAAAAATTCTTCCTCTATCAGTTGGCACTTTAGGAATTTCTAACTCTGTTGTTTTCATACGTAATTCACCACCTTCTCCTACAAATACACTTCTCGTATCAATTCCATTACCTTCTCTACAAGCTTATCTAAGCTATTTCCTTTTGCCATCGCTGATATATCTTCCATATCATCAAAACAATGCTGTAAAATTACTTTCACTATTGTTTCGTCCCTTAACTCCTGCTCTGACAGTTCCTTTATATGTTTTTCTATTTCTATGGCAACCAATGCAATCTGTTCACATTTTTCATATGAATTTCCTATGTCTTCAGCAACCATGTTTCCATACTCTTTTTCATATGGGTTGAAACCATAAAATGCTCCCATAGCAATAGGGCATATGGCGTCATATATTAATTTAGCTCCAAGTTCCCGCTTTATCTGTTTGGGATATATAAGCTTTCCTTTATCCGATTTCATCTCCATTTTAATTTCTGCTGCTTGACTAGCTTTAGTAATTCCTCGCAAATATGCCATCATACGATTCGCAAAATTTGTACTATAAACTCGTTTAACTGCTACAGCCGGAATATATTTTGTAGGATCTTTTATCTTTTCGTTTTGTAGATATAAATCGTACATTTCTTCAGCACATAATTTTACAACAGCAATATTCTCTAAGGTCTTATCCCCGATATTGTGCAGCATCTTCATTTCCACATATCCATAATCTGGATCAGACGATTCCTGCGGGCAAAAAAACATATTCTGTACATACTTATATCCCTGCTTGGTAATGAAATCATCATACGCAAGTTGATATAGGTACTGCTTAGTAACATCGCCAACTCCCGGTTGCCCGGTCACTTTGTATTTTCCATTAACTTCTTTAAAATCTATACAATAATACTTTGCATCATATATGCCAAAACAATATTCTGCAGCATCGCATGGATATATACATATTAAATCAGGTTTTAATGTATCTACTTTTCCATCAGTAATATATGGATTATTTTTGTGCCACTGTGGTTTATCTATTATACTTATCAACTTCTCATTTTTACTTGCTTCATAGTCTTCTGACAAACCAAGCGGAAGTTCATATAACTTTTTATCCAACACACTTCCGAAATTCTCTGCACATACTTTTTCCCATACCAAATTAAAACTATTTGTACCATACAAACTAAAATTCAAATCATCCTGATTTGCCTTATCATTTGCAATATATGTATAAATTGTTTTCAGCAGTGTCTGCTTCCTTGTCACAAACTGTGTTCGTAATTCCTGCTCCAGCTGGTACTTGATATAATCAACATCACCAAAATCATCTAGTTTTGCACCCGTAAGTTCAACCTCTGCTATATCAAAAAGTTCCAGAATACCATTTTCTTTCAACTCCAATGTACACTGTGTTAATACGCATTCATGCAATCTTTTGATATAATCCATCTCATCATCTATTGCATTCTGTGTTTGGAGTTCCACATAATATGGACGATTGTTTTGAATCAAGGCAAAGGTCTCGTTTATTGTCTTGTCCCATAAAATTTCGCCTTCTCCATTTGTTTCAATAACATCATGCTGATTCGTATAAATCCCATATTGAAAATACTCTTCCAACAAATGCAATGAAACTGCTAAACGGTTAAATATCTTATTCTCATCCTCGCCATTAAACAAATAAACAAGCTGCTCTTTGTCATTGTATTTTTTGATAACCTTCAATACCTTCTTCAGTTGTTCCATAGGTTTTGTTGTAGAAGATATGTATTTCGGATAGCATTTAAACACATATTCTTCTACCATAACAACACCTACAAAATCAAAAACATATTGAATCTCCGGATTATTTTCCACAACATCCGTCAATATAATATCCCGATTGGATAAATCCTCATATTCCGGTTTTGATGCCTTAACTGCCTTTACAATTCCATATTTTTTCAGGATACCAACAAGGCGTTTTGCTTCTTCCGTTTCGACTCCCAATTCCATCGAAATCTCATTTAATTTATAATGCATCAATTCCCGAAAGAAACCTTTCGCCATGTATCATCACCTCTTTACTCTTGTTCTTCTGTTTCAATATACTCAATATCACTGATCCCGAACAATCCTTCGCATTTCTCCTCAAATGTTTTACATATCTCAGAGAAAATCATTTTTCCTTTATGTTCTTTAAAAATATTTGCCGGACGCATTTTCATAGCATCTTCAAACAGATACATAATAACTTTACTTTCAAATGCCTTTATGAATCTCTCTTCTTTTTCACAAGCACTCTCCAACATGCTTTTCGAGATAAAGAAAGGCCCTAATAATTTATCTTCATTAACTTTACAGTCGTCAGATGATAAAATATCATTGATACGTTCACGCAAATCATTCCACTTCACATATCTACGATGCTCTTTATCTCCGATAGGAATGATATATTTTTCAACTTCCTTCGCTTCAGCATCAACACCTATATATTCAAATTCCCATCTACGTTTAAATGCTGTATCCATCGGAAATACCCCTTGATCAGCACTATTCATAGTGGCCCAGATAAACATATTATTAGGAATTTTAATTTTATCATAATCACTAGGCTTACCTCCGAGATTCTCAGCCTTAGCAAGATAATGTTTAATGTCCTCTGTTGTATTTATTGAATATTTACTAACCCCATCTTCATCTCGATCCAAAAGTTGAAACACTTCTCCAAACACTGCTGCTACATTAGCTCTGTTTATTTCTTCTATTATCAGCAAATATGGTTTTGGATTACTTGTTCTAGCATTTTTCAATGCTTTTACTAAGATCCTCATAAATGGTCCAGGAACATACTCATAAACAATTTCACCTGACGCTTTTTCTTCTCCACGTAATTGTACATATGGTCTAATATACTTTCCATGATTTCTTTCTACAGTATTATCGCCAACGGCATCTGTTCCATCTTGATTTTTTGTCTTAAATGTATCATCTGAGCATAAGCCTAATAACAATGGCAATCTAGTCAATCCATCACCTTTAAATTTGCCATATAACAAGTCGTATCTATCCTGTGCAGTTTTACTATTATCCGTTAGAATAGATATTATTTTTCGCTTTTCTGAGTCTAATTCTTCATCTGTCGAATCAACCATTATCGGCTTATATGTTCCCACAAAATTTGCATATGAATAATTCGGATGAAAAGTAACACGTTCATAATCTTGTGAATCATTACCTATCAAATCATTTTTATCTTCATTTAATGTATGGCTCTTCCCCGTACCCGGCGCACCAAATACTATACGATTTCTTTCATAATTAACATTAAGTTCAGTTTTAAAAATCAGCGATATGGACTCTGCATTATTTCCCAAAGTATCTCCTTCCTCTTTTGTTTTTCCTACTTCCAGCCGTTCTCGTATTTCATCTAACTTTGTTATAAGCATATCTTTCGCTACTTGACTAATTTCTGACATTTTATCACCTCACTAATTGCTGTTTCTATTTCAGTTCGTCTTTTTTTCACAATATAAAACTTTTTGTTTTTCTTAATAATTACACCAGCTCTAACTAGAATAGAGTTCAAATATGAAAAAGTGTTGACTTTTCCATTCTTTTTTCTTGTTGATGAAGTTACATGAATGTCAATTTCGCCTTTTCTATATTGTTGAACGATTTTCCCCATGCTATCAATATAGTTTTCATCACCTTGATTTCGTTCGTATATAAGCAAAGAGTATTCTGTTATATCAATATAATCGTATTTGCAAACAAATCTTAATACATCAAAATAATCCACTGCATATTTACATGATGGTGACTTCATCATATTTACTAAACATTGAAAAAAAATTATCTCCTGCATGTCTTCTAACGAGCTCAAAATCTGCTTTTGAGCATCATTTTCTTTCTCTCCTGAGACTACCTCAATACACTTAAGAATTTCAACATAAGCACATCCTATGTTAGTAAAGAATTCTTTGTTTTGAAATGGCTTCATATTTCCATACTGTACTATTCCGCAAAACTGCAAAAAGGGTAAAATATTTCTAACATAGTCATTACTATATCCTAATTCTTCCAGATGTGCCTTAAATTGTGACAAAGAATCAAAATCTGGATTACTATTCAGTTCATCAAAAAATGTTATTATCATTTTCTTAACATCATCTGTATAACTTGTCCCCGGTGAACCTGGACTAGAAATTGTAATATTCATTTAATTTCTCCTCTACAACTGTTCCTTAATCGCCTTCGCTATATGAAAAGCTAGTATAGGTGGTACTGCATTCCCAATTTCTTTATACTGATCAGTCTTTGTTCCTAGGAAAATATAATCATCTGGAAAGGATTGTAATCTAGCATTTTCTCTAGCTGTAGGGATTCTATTTTCACAGTAATGAAAATAATTTCGATGTCCCGTATCTACAGTATGACATGGTCGTCCACTTGGCATTCTCTCAAAACCTTTTCTATATTTTCGGACCTCCCAATACTTTTGTGGCAAATCATAAATTGTTCCACCATCTGGAACTAGTTTAATAATATTAATTGTTTTTTCCGTATGAACGGTTATTTGGTGATTTTTAACTTCCGAAAGATTTCCTCTTAACATTTTCTGATATTCATTTTGAGGTTCCATCGCATATGGATGTGAATCATCTAAACCATTTTCTAAATTTAATGGATCCAAATCACCAATCGCATCTTTGCTTGTCACAAATGTATCTAATTTATCAGGAAATTTGAACACTCTATTCTTCATACCCACGAAAAAAACTCTGCGTCGATTTTGTGGAACCCCATAATCAGCTGCACATATTTCCTGAAATTCCACATTATAGCCTAATTCAGTAAATCTATTAATAATATCTTTCTTAAACATACCATTTGATAAAGTAAGTAAACCGCCCACATTTTCCAAAACGAAAAATTCCGGTGAAAGTTGTTTTACCACTCTGCAATATTCTAAATACAAATGATTTCTTGGATCATTTATGTCTCTCGTCCCCACTTTACTGTATCCTTGACATGGCGGTCCTCCGATAATTCCAATAACATCATTTTTCTTGTTAAGTTCTTTTATTTTTTCGTCTGTAAGCTCATGTATATCTTTACATTCCGCAACTTTTTTCTTATGATTATAATTATAGGTATCTATAGCTTTAGACCACATATCAATCGCATACGCGACCTCAAATCCTGCCTTTTCAAACCCAAGACTCAGACCGCCACACCCACAAAACAAATCTATAATCTTATTCTTCATTTTCTAACCTCTTTCTAATTGCCTCTGCGATACTTTTTGCTAATAACGGTGGCACTGCATTTCCGACCTGCAGATATTGCTCTGTCATAGTACCTAAAAATATAAAATCATCAGGAAAAGATTGCAACCTAGCAGCTTCTCTTACAGTCGGAATTCTATTATATATTGGATGATAATAATTGCTATGTTGATTTCCAGCATCAATTGTCACAGAAACATTCTTTTCATCCAATCTCTTGTATGCTGAAGAATGTCTATTACTACGTCCATCACGTTGGGTTCTTGTTGTTTTCCATAGTTCTTCTGGAACATATTTCCAATTTCCTCCCTGAGGAACAAATGATATTCTTTTTTGTTGAATTTCTGCCGGATAGTGAATATCATGATTAACTACGATATTATTTTTACTTCTTAGATATTTTTGGTATTCCGTTTTAGGCTTACATAGAAGTTCTACCTTTTCCGCTTTAAGATTCTCAAATGGATACAGTTCCCCAATTGCTTCTTCAACAGTAATTTTTTTATTAGTTTTTATAATTGATGACATATCAAACTGTTCGCCTTTTGTAATAATAAAAAAATTTCTCAGTCTTTTTTGTGGAACACCATATTCTGATGCATCTAATATAGCATTTGTAACTGAATACCCTCTTTTTTGAAATATTTCAGTAATTCTATCTTTTGCGTAACCATGATTCTTTGTAATAATTTGCGGAACATTTTCAATCACAACAACATACGGATTAGCTAAATCAACAAATTTTACAAATTCAAAAAACAATTTATTCCTTGGATCATCCGCTTCCACATAATTCTTATTTGCATTGGAAAAGCCTTGACATGGTGGTCCGCCAATAATTACATCCACATTTGTCAAATCACCTAATTCACTTTTTATTATTCTTTCATCCATCAAAGAAATATCTATGCACAAAGCTTTAGCATTTTTAAAGTGTTCATGGTATGTATTTATTGCAGACTCTTTAAAATCAATACCTGCTACAGGAATAAATCCAGCTTGTTCAAATCCCAAACTCAATCCCCCACACCCACAAAACAAATCTATAAATCTTATTTTTCTCACTAGTATTGCTCCTTAAAATCTATTTTACAACGCACTCTTTCCGCTTTTAACCCATTCATCCACTTCCGAAAATTTAAATTTCCAAAGTCTGCCTACTTTATGAGCTGGAATGTCTGTCTTTTTTATCCAACTTCTAATAGTATCTTTTGTTACACCCAAGTATTCTGCCGTCTCTTCTAAGCTAGACCATTTTTCATTTATTTCTGACATATTTTTCCTCCGCTTCTAAAAATAAGCATAATAACCCTAATCTATCTTATTATAATACACCAATCTGTTTTTCTCAACACAAATCTTATGGTTTAAATATGATTTAGTGGTATTTATTAGATGTTTACTTATCATTTTTCCCAACCAAAAAAGACCTGAGACAGAGCATTCTATCGCGCTCTGCCTCTGCCACCTTCTTTTCTCCCAACCTCCTTATCTCCCTGCATTTACACAGTTTTATCATAAATAGCCTGATAATCCTCAAACGCCTCATCCATATCAGAAGTATCTATACCACACGTCTTACATACTGCATTGTAAAGCTGCATGTTATAAGAATTATCATCTAGCTGAAATTGCAAAAGCTCTGCCTTTTCTCTTGAAGTCCAACAGATAAAGGATAATCCACTTTTTTCAGCCTCTTCCAGAACTTCATGTCTGCGTTGTATATCTCCAGAAATCATTCAAGGTCATGGTCGGATCAGAAGTTTGCTGCATTATAAAATGTGCATACCATTCCTCAGCTTCTTTCTTTGTTTTAAAACCTCGCTTCTGAGATTTTTTCTTGGTTCCTGTCCAGTCTGTCCAACGATACTGAATATGCCATGTGCCATTCGGATCTCGTTTTGCACTACAACTCATGCTCCCACCTCCTTTGCTCCTCCATACCACTTCTCGCGAAAATACTCCACCGGAATCTTGCCTGCAATTGTAAGGAAGCCTTTTTCAGACAGTTCCTTATTCATTTCACGCAATATTTTGTAGGATTTTCCCATGCTCACACCGAGCATATTTGAAATGTCTTCTGCACTGTAATAAATTTTTTCGTTCATACTGTTTCCTCCATTTTATTTCTTTTGTTTTTGTTGCGTATCTTTTGATATGTCTTTATGGTAGCGTATCTTTTGATACGTGTTAACATCTTTTTCATGTTTCTTTTTATCTTTTCCGTATCATATGGTAAAATCAAGTTACATTTGGTACGCATATATGTAACATGTTTTTATAAACAGGAGGGAACGCAATGACTGTCGGTGAAAATATACGACGTATCCGTCTAGAAAGAGGACTTACCTTAAAACAATTAGGTAATATGGTTGGCGTAAACGAATCATATATCCGAGCCTATGAAAGTGGACGCAGAAATCCCAAGCTATCCTCATTGGAAGCATTGGCTCAAGCTCTTGCGGTAAATGTTGAAGTCTTAACAAATTCAGATTTTGACGGCGTGAAAGCCATGCATAGATTGTTTCAGGGCTTCCGTCAATACAGTGGTGAGCTTTTTGAATATCAAGATAAAGATGGGAATGATATGGTTGGCATTAGTTTCGGAACATTAACCTTGATGCGATCATGGTTAGATCGCTACGAAGAGTATATGGAAGAGGTTGAAAAATGCAATGAAATCAAAGATGTTAAGAAGCGTGGAGAAGCCTTGTTGCAAGCAGAAGCCGACTTTAACCTTTGGATGGATATTTATCCGGAATCAGAACCATGGCAGGATCGACTGGACATGCAGAAATCACACAATGAGATCATGGACAAACTCGGATTGAACCCGAAGAATTAAGAAACCAGGTATCAAAAGGTATCAAAATAAATTTTTGTACCCAAAACGTACCCATTTGCACATAAAAAATCCCTACAAAGCCTGTAAATACAAGCCTTGTAGGGATTTACCTATTTATTCAAACTCTACAAAGACTAACGCTTTTTGTTTAGGAATTATTCTCTGTAATGTTTCTCGTTCTTTTGATTATTTGATATATCCATATTATCCTGCCTATACGAGCTAATGTTATCATTTTGTTATCGGCATTGATAACACCTACTCGATAACTGTGGATAATAACTATATGTAGCATGTCAAATTATAAGCTATTTTGCTTAGAGATTCAACACAAAACTGAAATTTTACTTTTCCTTATATTCATCTGGTATTGCTATTTGAAATGTTTCACACAACAGCATCACATCATGCACATCATTTTTATCGTGTTCATATCCCAAATGAAGCATTACCTGACTCAATGGTTCAATACAAGAAACAGTTATATCTCCAACTTTTCCAATACCGGAAAAAGTTTTTGATGGAAATATATCTCCCTCATAAACAATTCCGTCATCTGTAAATTCAAAACAATGTAAATCAATGATTCTTTGTTTATCATCTTTCCAGACAGTATGACCATCCGTTGTATAATCAGTATTTACTTCCTCAAATCCATGCTGCTTAATCACATAAATATAATCATGATAATGTTTCAGTTCAACAAACAAATCAATATCATTGTGTATTCTTGATTCTCTTTTAAGAAGTGCATCAACACCCCATCCGCCATCTAAATATACTTTAATTTCGTTTTGCAAAGCATATTTTATAATTTCACATGCATCTTCTGTACGTACCATAATCTATCCTCCAAATTCAAATCTTTGTATGCTTTCCAACTCACTAAAAGCCTGAAATTTGTCAGTCTTTCATCCTTTTTGTTATCAATCACCAATTAGCTGTAATCCATTAGGATTTAGCTGATATATTTTATCGCACACCTCTTCAATATACTTTCTATCGTGAGAAATGCTAATGACAGCCCCCGGAAATTCTCGGAGCATTTTTCTTATTACCGGACCGGACAATGGTGAAAAATTTCTTGTCGGTTCATCCAGAATAAGAACATTTGCACCACTTAAGCTCATCCTCAAGAGAAGCACTTTCGCCTTTTGTCCGCCTGATAACTCCCGAATCGGATGCTCCATTTCATCTGGTGTGTATTTAAGTGAACCAAGGTATGTTCTAATTCTTGTACGCTCTTCTTTATCTCCTGTTTTATCAAGGTAATCAACCGGTGTAACATCCAAATCCAGCAGGTCTTCATAAGTTTGAGGCATATATTCTGCTTTAATGTCATTCCGATTTAGGAGTTCTTCCGCTATCTTTTTTAGAAGAGTCGTTTTTCCTGCCCCGTTGGCTCCTATCATACAGATTTTTTCTGAACCTTTTATTTTTAAATGAATTCCTTCTGCTAAAATTCTTTTGCCATCCGGAGTCACAAGCTTTGAAAGTTCATATTCTATGACCGTTTTTCCTGCGGGAATGTGTGAGTTTTCATCCCCTAATTTGACAAAGATTGCTTCTTCCTGTTCCGGCATCTGAGTCATATTTTCATCTTCTTTTTCAAATCTTCGTTCCATTGCCTTAACCGTATGCATTTTGTCCTTTAAGTTTTTGGCAACAGACGGTGCTTGTCTGGTACAACTTCTTAATGCACCTTGTACACTCTGCATAACTCTTTGATATTTTTCATCGCGAATCTTTTTCTCCCTACGGTCACTCAGTGCCCGCTGTTTTTGGATTTCAAATTTATGAAGCCGTTCTTCCACATAGCGTCTATAGGGAAGCTTTGCCACGGTATATCTCGCCTTTGTTTTTCGTATAATCTGCTCGATATGTATCACCATGTTGGCAGTACGCTCTATCAGCGTTTCATCGTGTGAAATAAAAAGCACAATGTGCTTCCAGTCATTTATGATTTTTTCCAGTAATGTAAGCGTCGCAATGTCGATGTCATTGGAAGGTTCGTCCAACAACAGCACAGAAACATCGCGAATGAAAAGCCTCATAAGTTGTGTCTTGACTTTTTCGCCTCCTGAAAGACTACCCATTGTCTGGTTACTGTAGAAAAAATCATTTTTCATTCCAAATTTTCCCGCAATAACAGACAATTCTTTAGGCGTTTTCTCCCAGAATATTTCCTCTTCAGAAAAATATTCGTATATTGTTTTTTCCTTATCTTCATCGAGCATCTCCTGCGGAAGATAACCAAGACGTTCGTGTCCCATTATCCTTTCCCCATCTGCTTCTATATAGTTTTCTACAAGCGACGGATTGTATATCCACTTCATTAATGTCGATTTCCCATTTCCCTCTTCTCCAATAATAACTGCCTTATCTCCATCATTTAGCACAAGGTTGAAATCATTAAGAATTATTCTCAGGTCTTTTTTATGTGTTAAATTTAATTTTTTTATCTGCAACATTAAAGTTTCTCCTTTTCGAAGTCTGAGCCAATTATTATTTTGAACACACAAAAACGAGTCTTTTTTGCATACGCAAAAATAGACTCGCTAAATAGCCCCTTATTTCTTTTCCAAAAGGAAAACAAAGGAAATGCCTCTTGCGATAATCCAACTTAAGCGTACACAAAACAAACCTATTCTCTACAGGCTCAATAACTATATGTGTCTTACTTAAATCAAATTATCTATTAATCATTTCCTCACCTTACACAAAATGTGCCTTTCTTTCTTCTAATGGCAATACTATCATACTGTATTTTTTGTGTCAATACATTTCACCTTATGGAAGTGCAAATTAAAATTTTCACTTCCTAATTATACATCCAACCATTACGAAATTCAATCTTTCACAACCTCTTTACAACCACAACCACAGCACTCCAGCAAACGCAGGAGCACCATACCGTAAAACGCTTATGTGTAAATCAACTCCGTTCCTACAACTTCCCTCACACAAGCCTGAATATTATTCATTCTTCCAATCCATTCGTAGGGATTATCTTTCTTTAATTGTTCCGTCACATCTTGTCTGTCGGCATATTCCTTTACCAGTCGAAGAAACATATCCTCTGCTTGCTTATCGACTTCTGCAAGATAACTATGCAGCTTTCCGCTTGTCAGCAGGTTCATATATAACACTTTATAGTGTTCCTTTAAATGCCTTGCATGTCGTTTCCCCCATAAACCAATCGGCTCTATTTCTTCTTCGGCTGGTACTGTGATGTTCGGCAATAAATAATCACCCACCTGTCTATAAGTTCCGCCCATTTCTTCAAAAATTGTCTTTGTCATTTTCCTTTTCCTCCTGTGATTTTTGTCTATCGTGATCGTGTATTATCACGCTTGCGACCTTTAACTGTTCTTGCCTGCTCCAACAAATCATCTATCTGTTTGCGACCAAAAACCTTACGGAGCAGGCTGTAATCTTTATTTTCTGCTTTTAGGATTTTGTTTTCTTCGGTCAATCTTTCATTGACTTTCTCCAAACGCTGATTGGTGCGGTATAACTGTGCATTCGCTGTATTCAGCCTATGATAGTTGTCCCACCCCTCAAAGCAGCGGGCAAGCACCGTTTTGACAAGTTGCTTCAATTTCCTTACAACCGGCTCTGCCATTTTGGTTTTATATGCCTTTGCAGTCATAAATTTCTCTGGTTCTGGCAACTGATATTTCGGTGCAGTATCAAGCTCTATTTCAAGATTTGACAGCTCGTCTTTTGCCTTATCATAGTTCAATACTCGTTCCGACAACACATCAAATTCAATCTGTTTCTGCTCGATTTTCGCACCTAATGCCGCCACTTCTTTTTCTCTTTCCTGCTTTTTATAATCCAAAACAGAAAGATGTTTTTCGTGTGTGCCTAAATGTTCCCACTCAATCCCATAACGTTCCATCACCGCCGCAAGCTGTTCTTTTTCGGACTGTATCCATTGCGACCACTCCGTATCGCCACGACTGCCGCCCTTAAAACCTTGCGTTGCAAGAGCCTGCTTTAGTGACACTCTTGTATCAAGTCCACGCTTGCTGCCTGTGGTAAAAGGTACAAAATCTATGTGCAGATGTGGTGTAGCTTCATCCATATGCAGATGAGCCGAGAACACCCGAAGCTGTGGATTTCGCTCCTGAAAACCCTGATAGTATTCATCTAAAATCTGCTTTGCCAGTTCTCCGTTTTCCGTATCGGCGTTCATATTTCCCTTACCGCCCACCTGTAAAATGATTTCGTGGAACGGTTTTTCCTGCTTGGAACTTCGGATTTTTTCATAATAATCTTTTATCTTTCGGTCTGACCTTATCTGCTTGGCATTGTATCTTTCCAATGCTTCATCAAACAATTCGTGATAAACTGTCTTTATATTTTCATTGCAGTAGTCGATATTGAGATGAGTACGAGTTCCGTCTACATTTTCTGCTCGGAACTTTCGGCTATTGTGATTGACCGAGCCTTTACCGACCATTGCACTTATCGTTCTCTGCATTTTTTCATCTCCCATCTGTAAATTTCAACATTCTCAGGTTTTGTTACTTTTGTCAAAAGTAACGCAAAAGCACTTTTGACGGGTACACCCATCAAAAATGCGACCTGTAAACAGGTTTTGCGTTCTCCGAAGGCTCTCCGAGGGGTGAGCGTGTGCCGGTGGCACACACGCCTGCGAACCGACCGAGCCAGCAGGCGAGACCAAAGAGCCGCCTTTGAAAAGGCACTCTCTGCACACTCCCCTAAACTTTATCCGGTGTCAAAGTGTGACGATGGTGACAATGTTTTTCACAGCGTGCTGCTCTCAAAAACATTGACACCTTTGACACCGTTTGTCACGCCGTCTGCTCGGTTTCTTTCCAAAGTGAAACCTTTCTTCCGTCGTGTGTGCGGCTGTTCTGATAACGGATACCGTAATCACGAAACAGCCTGCTTGCGTTGATACTGAGCCTTAAAGAAAGTACATTCGGCTTTATATCCACCGCAAGCCTTTCGCAAAGTTCCGAAGCAGTTCCTTCCCATCTGTCACTTTCCGAAAAGAGCGTATCCGCTATCTTCTCAAGCAGAGGTTCGGGCGGTTCTTTCCACATCTCCGTTTCCGATTTTGCAAAGTTCCACACCAATCGCTCGCTGTCCCTTACAAGATGGATTTTCATATCCTGCTGGTCTCTGCCAGCAACATCAAGTGTGGCATTGTTGGAAGTACGCTTGTCCTTACTGAGAACAAATGCACCGTCTGCCGCACCCATCAGACCATTCGTGCCTGAAATCATATCGAATATATCTTCCGATTTTTGTTTGCGTGTATGATGAACAATAAGCATTGAAACCTTGTAACTGTCTGCCAACGCTTTCAGCCTTGCCACAACATCATAATCACTTGCGTAGCTGTAATCTGCTCCGCCTGCTTCACGCACACGCTTTAAGGTGTCTATGATAATCAAGCCTGTGTCTGGGTGTTCCCTCATAAACCCTCTTATCTGTTCTTCCAGTCCGCCATTGACCGTTTTACATTCCGTTGCGAAATACAGATTGCCTGTCTCCTTTGCACCGAACATCTGAAACAATCGCTTCTGCAAACGTGGGTAATCATCTTCAAGGGCAAAATAAAGCACCGTTGCCTTACGCACCTTATACTCCCAAAGCGGTGTGCCTGTGCTGATATGATAGGCAAGCTGTGCCATCATAAAGCTCTTTCCCACTTTCGGGGAACCTACGAAAAGGTAAGTTCCCCTTTGGAGCAGACCGTCGATAAGTGGTGTCTGAACCTCAAACACCGTATCATACAGCGTTGTCATTGATACTGTTTTCAGATAGGAAGGGTCTAACTGTCTGAGTATTTCCCTTTGCATTTCTTCAAAAGATTGCTCGTACCCCTTGAAATCCGTATCCTGATTGACTATACTATTGTCAGTACATTTGGAAAGTGACTGTTCCGCATCTGTTGCCGCAGATACATTTGGAATAGTCATTTCTTTTTTATTCTCCATTCGCATCCTCTCCTTTCAAACCGCCGAGAATAATGGAAATCAGTTCTATTACACTCAGCAGTTCATCATCCACACCTTTTCCTGCTTCAATCCTTTTCAGTTCCGCAAGGACTGTGGCAAATTCCGTTTTCAACGCCTTATACACTCTCGGATTGCCCTGTACCACCACATCCTGATTTAAGCAACGGCGGTAACAATACTCCTGTTTTGGCAATCCTGATAGAGCTACAGCTCTGTTAATGAGTTCGTTTTCTTCGGGCGATACTCGAAACCCTACTGTGATATTCCTCCAACGATTTTTGTTATCTCTGTTCTTAGCTGACATTTTCAAAATCTCCTTTCCCTAAATCATCTAATTTTTCTGCCATCTCAATCTGCTTTGACGGAAAGAGGTGTGCGTACTGATAAGTAATATCAATACTTTCGTGACCAACTCGGTCAGCAATCGCCACCGCAGAAAAGCCCATATCAATCAAGAGTGAAATGTGGCTGTGACGGAGATCGTGAATGCGGATACGCTTCACGCCTGCCGCCTTTGCCCCTCTGTCCATCTCGTGATGAAGATAGCTTTTCGTCACCGTAAAGATACGGTCTTTCTTCTTCAATCCGTAAAGCATACCGAGATATTCTTTCATTTCCTCACACAGAAACTTCGGCATTTTAATCGTGCGGTTGCTCTTTTTCGTTTTCGGAGAAGTAATCACATCCTGCCCTTTCAAACGCTGATAGGATTTATTGATTGTGACTGTTTCCTTATCAAAGTTGAAATCTGCCGGAGTCAAAGCTAACAGCTCGCCCTCTCGGATACCGCACCAGTAAAGCATTTCAAACGCATAAAAGGAAACAGGCTTGTCCATCATCTCAAAAGAGAATTTCTTGTATTCTTCCTTTGTCCAGAACAGCATTTCCTTGTGTTCCTCACGTCCCATATTTCCCACCTTTGCCGCAGGATTGGAACGCAGTTCATAGTAGCGGACAGCGTGATTGAAAATGGCGGACAACTGATTGTGCAGCGTTTTCAGATACGTCTGTGAATAAGGCTTTTTCTTCTCATCACGATAGGCAAGCATTTCATTCTGCCAAGTAATAATCTCCTTTGTGGAAATCTCGCTGATTTTCAGTTTCCCGAAATACGGAAGTATCTTTGTGCGTATGATATGCTCTTTGGTAAGCCACGTGTTTTCCTTCAAACGGTTCTTCACATCATTGATATAAAGCTCCGTAAAGGCTTCAAAACTCATATCAAGGTCTGAAGAAGTCTGCAATTTGAACATTCTTTCCCATTCCTGTGCTTCTCGTTTGGTAGCAAAGCCACGCTTGCATTTCTGCTTGCGTTCCCCTTTCCAGTTCACATACCTTGCCATCACATACCAAGTACCGTTATCTTCATTCTTAAATACCGGCATTTACATTTCCCCCTTTCCTGCTCCGTAGAGCCTTTCGTAAAAATACTGGCGATTTACACGCCCTGCAATCGTAATAAAGCCCTTTGCTTTCAATTCCTCATTTAATTGTCTGATGAGTTTATATGCATAAGGTTTTGATACGTTTAGTTCCTGAGCCACATCTTCGGCTCGGATAAATCTGTTTTCCATATCCTTTTTCTTCCTTTCTTAAAATAATTTTTTGCTTGCCGCTTTCTCCGTGTTAAAGTTCCAACAGGCACTCCTGCTTGTCGGCAGGCGCTGTGCTGTCCCAATGCACCGCAGTACATCAGGCGCTCGCTCGTATAGGGGTTCCCGAAAAGTCGGAGACTTTTGGGGAAGAGGAGGAGCAGTGCAGCGAATGAGCTTTTGTGCTTGCACACAAGCGAACGATACGGAACTTGCTCCGACGAGGTCTTGGCGGTTTGGCTTTTCGGACGGTCATTCAGTTGTCGCATTAAGCATATTTGTTTAATTCGTAATTTATTTTACTAAACATATTTGCTATTGTCAAGTGGTTGCAAAGAAAATATTAAACATTTTTGTTTCGGTTTTTCTTGACTTCCACTAAACATTTCTGCTATACTTATTTCACTAAATATAAAAGGAGCGTATCATTATGGCTATCAGCGAAAGAATACATTTTTTCAGACTAATGCGTGGTATGACACAAAAGTATCTCGGTACAGCAATCGGTTTTCCAGAAAAGAGTGCTGATGTGCGTTTGGCACAGTACGAAACTGGTACACGCAAACCGAAAGCAGACCTTACAAATGCATTGGCACAGGTGCTTGATGTTTCTCCACAGGCTCTTGATGTTCCTGACATAGACAGCTATATCGGTCTTATGCACACTCTGTTTACCCTTGAAGATATTTACGGTCTTACTGTCAGTGAAGCAGACGGAGAGGTATGCTTAAAGGTCAACAAGGACAAAGGCAGAGAAGCATATGAACTCCTCAAAATGCTGTATGCTTGGAAAGAACAGGCAGACAAGCTATCTTCCGAAGAAATCAACAGAGAAGAATACGATAACTGGCGTTACCATTATCCAGAGTTCGACACCACACAGCGTTGGGCAAAAGTTCCATCACAGGAATTAAGTGACGCTCTCGTGGAAGCATTCAAAGACCACTTGAAAGATAAATAAGCACCTACAGGACCTGCCACTGGCAGCTCCCTACAGATGCTTTGGCAACGACAAAAAAGCCCTTAACTATGGTTATTAACCACAGCTAAGGGCTTAGTTTATAATATGGAATTTGTTCAGAGCCAAGCTCCGAACTTTAGTCTGCAAGCCACCTGTTAATTGTTCCGTTACCCATAAACCACTGGATAACAAGAATAATGGCACTTGCTATGACTGTTATCAATTTGTTATCAAAAGACTAATCGAAATCGCTGAAACCCGCATAAACACTGGCTTTTTTAAGCAACTCGATTTATTCAAACTCAATCGTTCCAGGCGGTTTACTCGTCAGATCATACATTACACGGTTTACGCCCTTTACTTCATTTATGATTCTTGTCATAACCTTCTGCAGTACCTCGAATGGGATCTCGGAGCAGTCGGCGGTCATGAAGTCGCTGGTGTTGACTGCACGGAGTGCAATCGCGTAGTCATAGGTACGCTCGTCGCCCATAACACCGACACTACGCATGTTGGTCAATGCTGCGAAATACTGTCCAAGGTTCTTGGCAAGTCCTGCCTTGGCGATCTCCTCGCGGTAGATGTAATCGGCATCCTGTACGATACGAACCTTGTCTGCGGTTACTTCACCGATGATACGGATACCAAGTCCCGGTCCCGGGAATGGCTGACGGTATACCAGATATTCCGGGATGCCAAGCTCCAATCCGGCTTTTCTTACTTCATCCTTGAAAAGCAGGCGCAACGGCTCAATGATTTCTTTGAAATCAACATGATCCGGAAGTCCACCTACATTGTGGTGACTCTTGATCACTGCGGACTTTCCAAGTCCGGACTCGATCACGTCTGGGTAAATCGTTCCCTGTACTAAGAAGTCAACCGCGCCGATCTTCTTTGCCTCTTCCTCGAATACGCGGATAAATTCTTCGCCGATAATCTTACGTTTTGCTTCTGGCTCGGTAACACCAGCTAATTTCTTATAATAACGCTCCTGTGCATTGACACGGATAAAGTTCAGCTCATATGGGCCATCCGGGCCAAATACTGCCTCGACCTCATCGCCCTCGTTCTTACGAAGTAAGCCGTGATCAACGAATACACAGGTAAGCTGCTTTCCTACTGCTTTTGAGAGAAGAACGGCTGCTACGGAGGAATCGACACCACCGGACAGGGCACATAATACCTTTCCGTCTCCAACCTTCTCACGAATCTCACGGATTGTTGTCTCAACAAATGAATCCATCTTCCAGTCGCCGGAGCATCCACATACGTTATAAACGAAGTTTGACAGCATCTTCTGTCCTTCTTCAGTATGCATAACCTCTGGATGGAACTGTGTCGCATACAGCTTGCGCTCCGGGCACTCCATCGCTGCAACTGGGCAGACTGGTGTCTTTGCAACAACCTTAAATCCCTCTGGTGCCTTTGAAATATAATCTGTGTGACTCATCCAGCAGATTGTCTGTGGCTTTACGCCCTGGAAGATAGCACTGCTGTTATCTACATCCACTTCGGTTCTGCCATACTCACTGACTGGCGCAGTTTCCACGGTACCTCCAAGCATATATGCCATCAACTGCGAGCCATAGCAGATTCCGAGAATCGGAATTCCTAATTCAAATATTTCCTTCTGATAGCGTGGTGAATCCTCGCCATACACGCTATTTGGGCCACCCGTGAAAATGATTCCCTTTGGATTCATTTCCTTGATCTTGTCGAGCGACAAGGTGTACGGATGCACCTCTGCATACACATTACATTCACGGACACGACGTGCAATCAACTGGTTGTACTGACCACCAAAATCAAGCACGATAATCATTTCCTTATTCATGTGCGTCTCCCTTCTTCTCTTAATTTATTGTTATATTCTATAAGAAAATAAGCAAGAGTCCTATCTTTCGATAAAACCCCTGCTTATTATACTAATTATTTAGCATCTCTGCAATAACTTCCTGCGCTTTTTGTAACTGTGTATCATCTGCACGGTCAATATTGACAGCCGATGTCTGTCCATCTGGAAGTTCTACCTCATAATCTGGTGTAATGCCCTTCTTATGAATATCGTTTCCATTTGGTGTAAAATACTTTGCAACCGTAAGCTTCACAGCAGTTCCATCGGAAAGCGGTATGACTGACTGAACGATACCCTTACCAAATGTCGTTGTACCAACCAGCTTCGCCTTACCTGAATCCTGCATTGCTCCGGAGAAAATCTCAGATGCACTGGCACTGTTGCCATTTACAAGTACAACCAATGGAATATCTACGCTGTGCTTTCCCGTATCTTTGTACTCACCAAGCACATTTCCATCACGGTCCTTCGTGGATACGATGACACCGTCGTCCATGATATAATCGCACATATCAACAACGGCTGTCAGAAGTCCACCCGGATTATCACGCAAATCAATGATAGCTGCCTTGGCTCCATTTGCCTGCACCTCATCGATAGCATCTTCAAATTCCTGTGCTGTATTGTCGTTGAACTGTGTAACTGCGATATAACCAACCTGATCATCCAGCATCTCGCTTTCTACCGTGTAATTCTCCACAGTACGACGCTCTACATCAAACTCCAGATAATCGGATTCGCCCTGACGGTAAATCTTCAGATGTGCCTTCGTTCCTTCTTCGCCACGGATCATATCTACTACCACAGAAAGCTCCTGATCGGTAATCTCCGTGTCATCTACCTGAACTAAAATATCGCCTGCCTTCAGTCCAGCCTGCTCAGCCGGGCTGTTCTTGATCGGACGTACGATTTCGACACGCATATCGGAATTCATCGTCACAACTGCACCGATACCTACATATTCACCCGAAGTATCTTCCTGCAGTTCTGCATACTCTTCCTTTGTATAATAGACAGAGTACGGATCATCCAGACCATCCATGATTCCGTCATACAACGCTTCTTCCTGCTTATCACGGTCAACATCGAAATAATAATACTTGTCAATCAGGGAATTGATCTCATCGACCTTCTTTGCAACCGAACTGTCCTGCCACAGATCCGATGCAACTACTGGTTCTGACGTATCTGCCTGTGTTGCATCCGAATCCGTCTGTACATCAATGGATTCCCGTGTATTCTTCTTTGACTCTGTCTGATTTCCACAACCGATACATGCAACAGATAACGCGGTTGCCAACGCCAAAGCCCATAGTTTTTTCATGTTCTTTTTCACGTCTACTTTTACTCTCCTTTAACCTTGCGCTTTCATCTTATTGTAAATACGGCCATGGATCAACATAGCTGCCATTGATTCTTAATCCAAGATGGCAATGTGGACCTGTCGAATTTCCGGTACTTCCCGCAAGCGCAATGACCTGTCCACGCGATACCGTCTGTCCCACACTGACACACAAGCTTGAATTATGCATATATGTAGTTGACATAGACGAACTGTGTGCAACCGTTACATAATTACCCATCGAGCTTGAATAAGACGCCGCAATTACCGTTCCAGCCTCGCATGCTACAATCGGTGTTCCTGTCGGACATCCAATATCCAATCCCTGATGATATCTCGAACCAATACCTCCAGGACTCTCTCTCGGTCCAAATCTGGAAGTAACCGTTCCTCCAGTTGATACTGGCCACTGCAGGCTTCCACCTGTATATGTGATATTTACATCTGTCGGTGCCGTTGTTGTGCTTCCTGCAGCTGCTGCCGCGGCCGCTGCGGCTGCCTGCTGCTGTCTATATGCTTCCTCCGCGGCTGCGATTGCCTGATTGGTTGCCTCGATATCCTGCTCCAGCTCTGCAATCGTTGCCTCGTAATCACCGATGGATGATTCGTAGTTTGCTACCTGTACCTGCTTACCCTCGATCATAACCTCGACAGCAGCCTTGTTGTCTTCCACTTCCAGTTTGATATCCTCAACATCCTTCAGATCTTTTTCCAGACCGGCCTTTGTATCTGCGATCGTCTGTCGTGTCTCTACCAGATCATCAAACATATTCTTATCGTAAGAATAAATCTGATCTGCATATTCTGCCTGATTTACGATATCAGAGATATCAGAGGTAGAAAACAGGACATCCAGATACGATGGATTACCATTTTCGTATGAGTATTTGATTCGCTCTTTCATCGCCTCATACTGTTCCTGTTCCTTCTCCTGTGCAGCCGTAAGCTCGGTCTGCTTCGTCTCAATATCGGCTTCGAGCTGAGTCTGCTGCGCCTCCAGATCCGTAATTTCATTTGTATATTCCGTTACCTGCGCATCCAGTTCTGCAATCGCATCCAGAATCGAATTCTGTTCTTTCTCCAACTGGGCGAGAACGGCTTCTGCTTCTTCCTTCTTGCTTTCCTTCTGATCTTTCTGATCCTTCAGGTCCGAAATACTCGTCGCATTTACCGTCATACTCATGCTTCCAGCCACAGCAAATGCAATGATTGCTCTCACAAGCTTTTTACACTTCATATGCTTCCCTCCTAAACTTTCAAATGTTTCCGTGTTGTCAATAAACTACCAATCAAACCAAGTCCGATACCAATACCCGCAGATAATGGAATCAGAACTGCAAATATCTCCTTTGCCGGTACAAATGCAAATAAGCTCTGTACAACGGAGAACCGGCCGATGATGTACTGAACCACTGTATCATACATATAGTAGATCAAGATCAATGGAATCAATGATCCCACAAGTCCAATCACAACACCCTCTACAATGAATGGCGCACGTACGAAGAAGTTTGTCGCACCAATCAGCTTCATGATACCAATTTCTTCCTTACGCACAGTAATACCGATTGTAATCGTATTACTGATCAGGAAGATCGATACGAGCAACAGGATCACAATAATTCCGATGGATGCATAGCTGACAACGCTGTTCAGTGCTGCCACACCGTCTGCAGTTACCTCGGAGCTAAGTACCTTACGTACACCGGTCAATCCCTTTAAGTACTGTACAAATTCTGCCTGATTTGACAGATCCTTCAATGTGATCTTATATGATGCACTGTTCTTCAATGGGTTGTCCCCCTGGAATGCATCAATCGCTGCCTGCGGATCATCAAACTTCTCTTCTGCATACTGCTTCCATGCCTCATCTGCGGAAATGAAATCCAGTGTATTGACCTCATCACGCAGTCGAATCTGCTGACCGATCATCGTGATATTCTCATCTGTTACACCTTCATCAAAGAATACAGAGATCGTAACTGTATTCTCCAGATCCGTCATTGCTGTACGGAAATTCACGATCACACAATAAAATAAACCAAATAAGAACAGACAGGAAACAATTGTTCCGATTGATGCCAATGAGAACAAAAGGTTTCGTTTAATATTTTTAATACCCTGTCTGATACTATACATGAATGAACTAATCCTCATCGATATACCCACCTTTTTGCTCATCGCTGATTATTTCGCCATGCTTCAACGTGATTACACGTTTCTTCATCATATTGACGATCTCTTTGTTATGCGTTACAACGACAACCGTTGTTCCTTTCTTGTTGACATCCTCCAGAAGGCGCATAATTTCCCATGAATTTTTCGGGTCCAAGTTACCAGTCGGCTCATCCGCAAGCAGGATCTCTGGCTTATTTACCAGTGCTCTCGCAAGTGCAACTCTCTGCTGCTCACCACCGGACAACTGCTTTGGAAATGACTTATATTTATCCGCAAGTCCAACCAATGTCAACATCGCTGGTACCTGCCGGCGAATGTAGCGGCTTGGCGTCTCAATGACACGCTGCGCAAATGCAACATTCTCATATACCGTACGATCCTTGAGCAACCGGAAGTTCTGGAATACAACACCGATCTTACGACGGATCTTCGGAATATTTTTTCTCTTTAATTTACTGTAATCTGTGTCTGCAACCTTGATCTTTCCAGAGGTTGGATCTAACTCCTTTAACAACAGCTTAATCAGCGTCGTCTTACCAGATCCGGAAGAACCTACGATAAACACAAACTCGCCTTTTTCTATCTTCAAACTTACATCGTTCAAGGCATACGTCTTACTCGCCGGATACCTCATCTTCACGTGACTCAGTTCTAACATCTTATTATCTCCTTTTGAGCGTATCTTTTAATACTCTAACGATTCCATGTACTTCATATATTTCACAACCATAAGAGCAATCTTGAAGGTAATGGCATCCTCGAATACCCGGAGGTCAAGTCCGGTACTCTTCTGAAGCTTATCCAGACGGTAAACCAAAGTATTACGGTGAATGTAAAGCTGACGGGATGTCTCAGATACATTCAGGCTGTTCTCGAAGAACTTGTTGATTGTTGTCAATGTCTCCTCGTCGAACTCGTCTGGTGATTTACCATCAAAAATCTCCTTGATAAACATCTTGCAAAGTGGAAGTGGCAACTGATAAATCAATCGACCGATTCCAAGATTGCTGTATGCGATAATCTTTCTGTCGCTGTAAAAGATCTTCCCTACGTCCAGTGCAAGCTTTGCTTCCTTATAAGAACGGGACACTTCTTTGATTTCGTTGACGATTGTACCGTATGCAACATTGACCGATGACATGGCTTCTGTATTCAGCATATCCACAATTACTTTTGCCGTCTTGCGCATGTCCTCGTAAGTCTCACTCGGCTTTATTTCCTTGACAAGAATAATATTCTTCTCGTCAACTGCCGTAATGAAATCCTTTGTCTTGCTGGAGAACAAGGTTCTGACTGTCTCCAATGCATTGGTATCCTTCTCCGTCTTTGTCTCGATAATAAACACGATACGTTTTACATCTGTCTCAATGTGCAGCTTCTTCGCACGGTTGTAAATATCCACCAAAAGCAGGTTGTCAAGCAACAGGTTCTTGATAAAGTTGTCCTTATCAAAACGCTCCTTATATGCCACCAGAAGATTCTGAATCTGGAAAGTTGCCATCTTTCCGATCATATAGACATCCTCGGCATCCCCTTTTGCCAGTATGACATATTCCAGTTCATTCTCATCATACACCTTAAAAAACTGGAAGCCACGAATCACCTGACTGTCCGCTGCTGATTCAGAGAATTTCACAACCTCATCCTCATACTCTTCCATTCCGCGCATAGTTGTCGCAAGTATCTTACCTTCGGTATCCATCACACAGAGTTCTACACGTGTAATTGACTTAATTCCAGTAACCGTATCCTGCAGTATCTGATTCGAAATCATTCGTCCACCCCTATTCTTTGTTGTGAATTTTTAAAAATTCTGTAACAAAATTGTAACATTTATATATTCTTCTGTCAATGTCAAATACTTTCCAATTATTCGACATTGCCTATACTCATACAAAGTACATTCTACACGAAAAATGCAAAAAAAAAAAGAGGAAACGCATAATTTTTATGCATTTCCTCTGAAAAATCACACTTTGTTCAAATTTTAGAACCAAGTACCTGACTAGTTGATGATGATCTCCTCTGTCTCCTTATCGAAGATGTGGATCTTGCTCAGGTCAAATGCGAACTGAACTGTATCACCAGGTCTTGCTGTTGTACGTGCATTTACTCTTGCTGTGATATCGAACTGATCGATTGTGAAGTACAGATATACTTCAGCACCAAGCATTTCGTAAATATTGATTCTTGCATCGATAACACTCTCAGGTGAAGACTCGATGAAGAGCTGCTCATCATGAATATCCTCTGGACGGATACCAAGAACAACTTCCTTATCAAGGAAATCACCGCTGATAAGCTTCTGAGCCTTAGCATCAGGAACCTTGATTGAGTGAGAACCGAACATAAGTAATACGTCTGCTCCAGACTTAACAACCTTACAATCGATGAAGTTCATAGGTGGCATACCCATGAATCCAGCTACGAACAGGTTGCATGGCTTGTCATACAGATTCTGAGGTGTATCAACCTGCTGGATGATACCATCCTTCATAACTACGATTCTTGTACCAAGAGTCATAGCCTCTGTCTGGTCATGTGTTACGTAAATGATAGTTGTCTGCAGTCTCTGGTGAAGCTTAGAGATCTCAACACGCATCTGAACACGAAGCTTAGCATCCAAGTTTGAAAGAGGCTCGTCCATAAGGAATACCTTAGGCTCACGAACGATTGCACGTCCCATAGCCACACGCTGTCTCTGACCACCTGACAAAGCCTTTGGCTTTCTGTCAAGCAGATGCTCGATATCAAGAATCTTAGCAGCCTCATGTACCTGCTTATCAATCTTCTCCTTTGGTACCTTTCTAAGCTTCAGACCGAATGCCATGTTATCATAAACTGACATATGTGGATACAAAGCGTAGTTCTGGAATACCATCGCAATATCTCTGTCCTTAGGCTCTACATCGTTAACCATCTTGTCACCGATCCAAAGCTCACCGGAACTGATATCCTCAAGACCTGCGATCATACGAAGTGTTGTTGACTTACCACATCCTGAAGGTCCAACGAAGATGATGAACTCTTTATCTTCAATATCCAAGTTGAAGTCCTTTACAGCGTTGAAGCCATTTGGATAAATTTTATAAACATTCTTAAGTTGTAAACTAGCCATTTTGATTTTTCCTCCTTAGATTTTAGCTATAATCATCTGACTCATGATGTTTGTATGATACACCAAATGGCCCGAAGTTGCCATATTACTATTCAACAAATAAGGCTGAAAAATATTGTGTAATTTGTATATGAAAAATTTTTTCATGATTTTTTTGTGGATTTTTCACAAACTTTACCGAATTCTGACTAGCTATATTTTGTGAAACCTTCACCATAAGCCTCCCGAATATCCCCCACAAAACAGATTGCCCGGTCATCCAGCTCATAAATTTTCCGCTTGACATTTACCATTTCTTTTGAACTAAGTGCACAGAGCAGCATCTGCTTCGGGCAGCCGGTATATCCACCCTGTGCTGGAACCCGCGTAACGCCCCGTCCCAGTTGTCCGGTAATGTATTCCGCAAGTGCTTTTTCTTCATTCGAAATAATATACATAAGTTTTGCATGGTTTGGTCCCTCCAGCACCAGATCAGAGACCTTTGTCATGACAAACAGGACAATCAGTGCATAAATTCCATTGCGAAGCCCAAACACGCCGATTCCGAACAGAATAATGATGCCATCCACGATTGCCATCAGCTTTGGAACGGATACATGCGGAATACGCCGATTGATGATCTGTGCTGTCATATCCGCACCACCCGAGGACGCATTTTGCAGGAAGATCAAACCAAGTCCGCCACCCATGATCACGCCGCCACACAGCCCATCTACCAGTACATCACCTGTCAGAAGCGGCAGTGGACGGATCAATCCGAGAAACACAGACAGACACACCGTCGCATAGACTGTCCGGTAAAATATCAGCTTCCCAAGTACCTTATATCCTATGATAAACAACGGAATATTGACCGCCGCATTAACCAGCCACAGTGGGATATGAAACAAATGCTCCAGTAAGATTGCCAGTCCGGTCACACCTCCAGTTACCAGTTCCAGCGGATTAAAATAGACAACGACCGAGAAAGCCATCAAAAATGCCCCCACAGTCATCAGACCATACCTCTTTGCAATCATCACACAAACCTCCATACGAAAAAAGACTCCATACTAACCTCTAGTATGGAGTCCGCCATTGATTTTTATTCGCTTTTAATGATTGCTGTCAGATGCACCGATAATGATCACGACATCGTAACCGTCTGTGGATTCTGTCACATTGCTTGTCACAGTTCCAACTTCATAGCTGGCATTTGCAAAATACTGTACCAGTTCTTTGCCCACGCCATCTTCTCTTGCTACAATCTTTGTATCAGCGAGTGCTTCTGTGTAATCCGATGCATTTGTGTTTGCATATCCATTTGCATTTAATGTATCACACCAGCGTCCTGCAAGTCCAGCAATATCGGTACTGTTCAGCACCAGGATCTTCCTATCCGTTGCACTGACTGTCTCAGCCTCCTGTGCAGCTTCGGTTGTCTCAGCCTCTGTGGATGGTGTGATCTGAAGATCATCCACCTGAGAATCCGTCAATGCATTCTCATCGAGGGTTGTCGCAGGCGTATCCTTCGCTGTGTTCCCCTTTAATGCCTGCATTACAAAAAATGCGCCAAATGCCACAATGGCAAGTCCTAATATAATAACGGCTGCGCGAAGCAACATTGAAAAGAACAATCCTGCTGCCGTCTGCTGTTTTTTTCCACTCATAATTTTCTCCTATCCTCGTTATACGTTTTCTTCATCTTTTTTACTGCGTATCTGTCATTATCAATTCAAGCCGATTTTCAATACATTTTTCAAGTATAGCAAATGTTGTTGTTTTTTTCAACCATTTATAGCATAATCGTAGTATGGATTTTTTGTGAAAAAGTTGCATCCTACTATACACATTTCAACAAGAACAAGGAGGTTTCAATCCCATGAAAACAGCTCTTATTACCGGTGCTTCCCGCGGAATCGGCGAAGCTGCCGCCTATCAATTAGCAAAAGAATACGACTGTGTTGCCATTATGAGCCGGAATACCGACGGAAAATTAAATACCGTCGCGAATCAGATTCACGCCACAACCAATTGCGAATGCATTCCATTTACCGGGGATGTATCCGACTTTGCATTTGTTGAAGAATGCGTCCGGTCACTTGCCGCATCCGGACATCCGGTCGATACACTCGTCAACAACGCAGGCATCTCGCTCGTCGGGCTTTTTCAGGACATGACGCCGGATGAATTCGACCGCATCCTGCGCATCAATGTGACTTCCGTCTACAACACCTGCCATGCTGTGATTCCTGATATGGTACGAAACCAGTATGGACGCATCTTAAATATCTCCTCCGTCTGGGGACTCGTCGGTGCCTCCTGTGAAGTTGCCTATTCGGCAACGAAGGGCGCCATCAACAGCCTGACGATGGCACTTGCAAAGGAACTTGCCCCAAGCCATATCGCGGTCAATGCGATTGCTTTCGGTGCCGTGGACACGACCATGAACGGTCATCTGTCTGTCGAAGAGAAGAAGACGCTCTGCGAGGAAATCCCGGCAGAAAAAATGGCGGCTCCCGAAGAAGCCGCCGTCTGTATCTCTCATATTTTGGCAATGCCGGATTATATGACCGGCGAAATATTGAAATTCGATGGTGGCTGGATCTAGCCACCATTTTTCTTTTCCGATTTCTTTTCTGAATTTATTATGAATCCTTCTTACGCAGGTTTTTGATTGCTGTTGTAAGCTTGATCGGATTTCCGTAACGCAATGTCGAACTCCGGAAGATCTTACCACCGATCACACCCATAAGTGCAACGGAAATATACAGAATGACCGCAGATACGATGATCTCCCATGTCTGCACATGTCCCATCGCCACACGCGCAAACATGGCGCTGTAAGAGCTAAACGGCAGGAAGGAACAGACTTTCATCGGTACGCCGTCCACCTTGTCAAGCTGAAGCAGCACAACAAAATATACAATCATGATAATCATCTGTGCCGATCCGGCGGACTTATTCAGATCCTCAATCTTTGACACCAATGCCCCGAGCGCACCGTATAGGAACGCATAAAATAGGAATCCGCCAATACCGAATACTGCAAATACAACCAATACATTGGCTGGGATATCCAGGAACATGCCAAGGTCAATGCCCCAGAAATCTTTATTGTACTGGTACGAACCAAGCAGACAGACAGCAATGATTCCGACCTGAAATACCGTTGCCACAGCACCTGCAAATACCTTGCCGAACAACAGCGCCGTTGAATCGGTACTGGTAACCAGAATCTCGATGGAACGGTTGCTCTTCTCATTTGTAACAGAGGACGCAATACTCATGCCATACATGATGATGAGCATAAATATCAGGATTACAAGCACATAGCAGTACCAGAAATTCTGTGTACTGTCCTTGCCAAGCACATACTCATCATGTGTAATCTCCTTATACGATGCCTCCATGAATTCATTCAGATCCAGGTCATGCTTCTCACAGTAATCCAGTTTGACAAGCATCCCCAGATAGCCGTCAAAGACAGCTGCATCGGAATTATCCATGCTCTTGTTATATACATAATAATTGTAGTCTGACAGCGAATGAACCGCGAATCCGGCGGCTGCTTCTTCCTCTTCAACCGCTTTTTTCAAAGCATCCTCACTGTCAAAGCTGACCAGATTTATTCCTGTTTCCATAGAACCCCATACCGAGCCATCCACGTCAATGATCAATATTCCTTCCGGATCGTAGACCCCGTATGTATGCTCTGCATCCGCCTCTGCGGAAGAATCCTCCTTTGAAGCGCTGTCCTGAACGGTAGAATCCTTCTTATCTCCCGTAATTGCATCCTTGACACGCGGAACAAACATGATGCCCGCTGCCAAAACAGCAATCAGGATTGTAGATATCACGTATGACTTGCTCTTAAAATAGTTGTCCAGCTCAAACTTTAATATCGTGAAAAACTGTTTCATGTTATACCGCCTCCTTTGCTGCTTCTGTGTCCGGTTCTTCATCCCCGACACAAGAGATAAAGATATCATTCAAGGATGGCTCATAGGCTCCAAACTGGTGAATTTCAACACCTGTCTGTTTACAAATATCAAGGATCTGCCACATATCAGCCTGGGTTTTCAGTTCAAGCACCACGTACTTTTTAGCCACACGCTCAACAGCCGCATAAGAAGACAACTTCTCCCTGCAGATATCAGCCAGCTCCTGCGGGCTGTAATTATCCGCCGATATCGTCTTTCTGCCACGTCCGTACGTATCCTTGATATCATCAAGATGTCCGGCTAATACGACGTCGCCATGATTGATAATCGCGATATCCTCGCAGAATTCTTCCACATAGCTCATCTGATGGCTGGAGAAAATAACGATGCGGCCTTCACGGATCAATTCCCGGATGACGTCCTTTAACACCTGTGCATTGACCGGATCTAACCCGGAAAACGGCTCGTCTAATATTACCAGTTGTGGCTCACCGACCAGAGTTGCCGCAAGCTGTACCTTCTGCTGGTTTCCTTTTGATAATGTCTCTAATTTCCGGTCAATATATTCGGATACATGAAGACGATCCAGCCATTTTACAGTGCTCTCATTCGCCTGTTTCTTATTCATGCCACGGAGCATAGCAAGATACACCATCTGGTCACGTACTTTCTTCTTCGGGTAAAGCCCCCGTTCCTCCGGCAGATATCCAACCTGGCTTGCCGTCGGGTGAAATATTTCTCCATCGAGCATAATCTCACCGGAATTCGCATGGAATACATCCATGATAATCCGGATCGTCGTCGTCTTGCCTGCGCCATTTCGACCAAGCAGCCCGAGTGCCCGTCCGCTCTCCACCGCGAAGCTGACCCCATGTAGGATTTCTTTTTCCCCGAAGCTTTTTCTTATATCTTTTAATTCGAGCTTCATAACCTCTTCCTTCTTTCCTGTCTATTGATTTTGATTTTGTTATTGCCGCTTACCGCGTATTATACAAATTCGAAAATCTGTATAAAAATAACATGTCCCCAATATAGCAGAATCAATTATTATTTACAACTATCTGCCCCTGCATTTCATCTGTCTGCAGATAAAATGCAGGTCTATCGAAGACATGTTATTACCCGTCACCATGTATCAGCATGATGACCTGCATGCACATCCGTGCATATTCTTTCTATTATTATCAACTGTTATGGCAGTGCATACTTCTGTTCATATGCACGGTACTGTTCATCGTACCACTTTGCATCCTGCTCCTTCACTTCTTTGCGGTGTTCATGTGCATCGAGTTCGTCATCCTCCACCTGGATCACACAGGTAGCAATATTCGAGCAGTGATCGGAGATACGCTCGTAAGTATCCGAGATATCTGACAGACTAAGTCCAAGCTCAATCGTACATTTGCCTTTACGCAGACGCTTGACATGACGTTTCTTGAGTTCTTTGTTCATATCGTCCATCAATTCTTCCAAAGGCTGTACAAGTGCCGCCTTATAACGGTCATTTTGCTCAAATGCATCGACTGTCATTGTCAGGATATCTTTCAATGCCTTGCTGTAGACAGCAAGCTCATCCATCGCCTTCTTCGAGAAGATCAGTTCTTTCTTATGCATCTGTTCCACTGCCAACAGTATATTCACCGCCAGATCCGAGATACGCTCAATATCTCCCAGCGAATGAAGCATCAGTGACAGGCGGTGTCCATCTTCCTTCGAAAGATCTTTCGTGGAGAGCCGGAGCAGATATGTGCCAAGCTGATCCTCGTATTTGTCGACGGTATCTTCTTCCTTGCGGATCCGTTCCGCTATTTCCTCGTCGTATGCGGTAAGCAATCCGACTGCACGTCCAACAGATTTCATGGAGAGCTCTGCCATCTCAGAAGCTACCTTCCGACACTGCATGATTGCGAAACCAGGTCTCTCTAAGAATACAGGATCCAAAAGCTGCAGTACCTTGTCATGCTTGCTAAGCTCATCCTCTTCCTCGTCGTCATCCTTGATGGTCTTGACAGCAAGAAACTCCAGGAATCCGGAAAGCGGAAGCAGCACAATCGTTGCGGCAATATTAAAGATCGAATGGATCGTTGCAATTCCTACCTCATTTGCCGCCTGCGGCAGGGATGCATAATGTACAAATGCATTGGAGATATAAAATACTAACATGAATACAACCGTTCCGATTACATTAAAGTAAAAATGAACCGCTGCCGCGCGTTTTGCATCCTTACTTGCTCCCACACTTGAGATCATCGCAGTCGTACAGCTGCCGATATTCTGTCCCATAATGATAGGGAGAGCAAGTGCATAGGAGACAGCGCCCGTGGAACAAAGTGCCTGCAAAATACCTACGGACACAGAGGAAGACTGCATGATTGTCGTCAATACAAAACCTGCAATAACTCCGAGAAGCGGATTCTCAAACTTCGTCAGAATCTGTGTGAACTGCGGAACATCCTTAAGCGGTTCCACTGCCGAACTCATTGCGGTCATACCATACATCAGAATCGCAAAACCAAGTAAGATCGTTCCGATGTTATGTTTCTTCTCACTCTTGCAAAATACAACTAAAATCGCTCCAATCACAGCCAGAATCGGCGTAAAAGAGGTCGGCTTCAGCATCTGAAGGAAGAAGCTTCCTCCGTCAATACCGGACAGTGACAGCAGCCACGAGGTTGCCGTTGTACCGATATTCGCGCCCATGATAATACCGACTGCCTGATTGAGCTTCATGATACCGGAGTTAACAAAACCAACGACCATAACCGTCGTCGCTCCGGATGACTGGATGACTGCCGTTACACCTGCGCCAAGCAACACAGCAGACCACTTATTGGAGGTAAGGCGTTCGAGAACCTTTTCCAGCTTACCACCTGACATCTTCGCTAATGCGTCTCCCATTATATGCATACCGTACAGAAACAATGCGAGACCACCAACCATGGATAGAACGTCAAAAATATCCATCTTTTTCTCCTATTCTCTTTATTGACATTTTATAAGCCGGTCTGCTGGATTTTACCCAAAATTCACCTAATTTTTACAGTTTCCGGTCTTTAACAATAATACAACCTTGAAGAGGTCTCCGTCAATCATTATTTCCACTTTGCCGTTCTGTAATTCCATCAGGCTCTGCGCAATGGATAGTCCGAGTCCATTGCCCTCTGTATTTCTTGAACGGTCGCCACGGACAAACCGTTCCTTTAATTCATCGCCAGAGATGTTGAGTGGTTCCTTCGAAATGTTCTTGAAGGTCACTGTAATCTCTCCCGGTTCTGCCTCGTCAATATCGATGTATACCCGGCTGTTTGGCTGGGCGTACTTGATGATATTTCCGATCAGATTGTCGAACACGCGCCACAGATGTCTGCCATCTGCCATGACATGGCAGTCTGCCTGCGCACCATATTTCTTCGTCAGATAATTCGTCACTACCGGCTGCAGCTTACATGCCGCAAGCCGCTCTTCGAATTCTCCGAGCGCCTGTTCTAAAAGCATTTCCACGTCGGTCGGTTCCATATGCACTTCCAGATTACCCGTAGACGCCTTGCTCGCTTCGATCAGATCCTCGATCAGCTTCTTGAGCCTTGCAGACTGTCGCTGCAGCACCCCCAGATATTCTGCTTCCTTGTCACTTAAATCGCCCTCCTTGGAGAGGATATCCACGTAATTGATAATAGACGTAAGCGGTGTCTTGATATCATGGGAAACGTTCGTGATAAGCTCCGTCTTCATCCGCTCGCTCTTCATCCGTTCTGCCACTGCCACGCGCACGCTGTCCTGAATACAGTTTAATGTCTCGCCATGTGCCGCAAATTCCGGCAGCATATGTGTCGTGTCGATCTTATAATCGGTCTCGCCGTCCGCAATCTTCTTCGCACCATCCTTCAGCCGATACATCTGCACGATCACGCGGATCAGGAATACCGCAAGCAAAGCCGCACATACCAGATCCAGCATGATTGCCAGTCCGGCAGAACCACTTGCAGCCACGAGGATCAACCGGAGCAGTGCGATTCCTGCCAATCCGCCAATCCATTTCCAATAGAGGTTAAAATGTCTTCCAAGGAAACGGAATAAATCCCGAAGCTTGCCAAACGCCCACTTTACAACCCGCACAAGCAGTTTACAAAGCCGCCAGATCAATGTGTTTGCAAACATTGCCCAGCCGGAAGCCTTCAGTCTGGTTGATGTCGTCATCAGAAGCGGTGGAATCAGAAACGCCACAACCGCCGTACAGATGGATGCTAGGAAGATTTCATCCCGTGTGGAATAGCTATACCACGTAAGCAAATTAATTCCACAAGCAACAAGTCCGACCGCGATTGCAATGAATAAATCATATGGTATCCGGTCAAATACATTGCAGGTGATTGTCTCCTGCCCTTTCCGGTGTCCAGACGCTGCAATCAGAAATCCGCCCATAAAAAGAATCATAATCAGCGAAATCGCAAGCACATAAGGTGCCATATTCACAATTGGCTTGCAATACCGCAGCACGATCGACTCTGCATAGATATCACGTGCAGTCAGGTCGGATCTGACATAGGCATACAGCGTGTAAGAAACCGGTGTATACATATCAATGCCCTGCGTCAGGCTGCCGTCATAATCCAGCGTCAGGCTCTCATTGTATATCTGCACATCACCGGCTTTCTTCGTCGCACGTGCAACTGCCTTCTGATAAGCGGAATTGTTCGAGAGATAATAAATAAAATTTGTGTTGTCAAGCTGAATATACGGATCCGCATTGCCTTCGTCATCTACGGCACTGTCAACCACGGTCATATCCGCAAAGGAAATATTGCTCCAATCCCAGTACACGTCACGGATTGACATAGGAACTTCCCCGGATGTTGCAAATACAGTTTCGTCCGCTTCATAGCTGCTGTAATCCTCATCATATTCGTCCGGTACATAATTGTTCTTCCAGAAATCAATGATATCCTCCAGAGAAAGCTTACAGGTGATCGTCGTCTGTCCGGTATAGGTCATTATCCGCCTGGATCTTACGTCATGATACTGATACTCTTCTGCCTTATAATTCGACAAGGTTGGATACTTCTTTGCATCATCCGGTACGACCTCGAAGTAGAAATTGCTGTTTTTCTCATTGAAATAATCCTTATAATACCGTATCGTATGATTCTCCTGCGTATCATCCTGACTTTCCACATATGCCTTGTAGTATTCGTCCACCTGATACGAGGAATTATCCACGAGATTTCCCATATAGCCATCGTAAATCGCCTCCGCCTGCATCTGGCTGGAACCGCCGTAGGAAATCGCCGCAACTACCACACAGCTGGAAACCGCTGCCATAAAAAGCGATACAGAAAGCAGGATTGCAGCAACCACCTTTGCCACTGCACTTTTCTTTAATTTGTCCATTTTATCATTCCTTCCCAAACATATACCCTTGTCCCCAGACTACCTTGATGTAGCGCGGTTCCGAAGGGTCTGCCTCGATTTTCTCACGCAAGTGGCGAATATGTACCGCAACGGTGCCCTCCTGTCCGAACGGTGCATCCTCCCAGACAGCCCGGTAGATATCCTTCGGTGCATAGACCGTATTCGGATGTTCCATCAGGAATTTCAGGATTGCATACTCTGTTTTGGTGAGGTTTACCATATCTCCGTCAATCGTAACCTTCTTCGCCCTGTCATCCAGACAGACGCCGCCGATGGTAAGCGTATCCGCTTCCGGTTCCTTCGGAACATTTCCGCCAAGCATCATGTAACGGCGCAGCTGTGCTTTTACTCTTGCGATCATAACAACCGGGTTAAATGGTTTGGTAATATAGTCGTCGGCACCGACGGAAAGACCGAGAATCTTATCTGTATCTTCACTTTTCGCTGTGAGCAGAATGACCGGAACATTGGACATCTTGCGAATCTCGTTCATCGCTGTGATACCATCCATCACCGGCATCATGATGTCCATCAGTACAAGCTGTACATCCCCGGTTTTCAGCTTCTCACATGCCTCCTGTCCGTTGTACGCTTTCGTCACCTGGTACCCTTCTGCAGACAGGTAAATACCAAGTGCCTCCACGATATCCTTCTCATCATCACAGACTAAAATGTTATACATATTGTTCTCCTCTTCCTTATCGGTAATCTCCGACCATACAGGTATCCCTGTTGTTATGATACCTGTATTATCGCAAAATGAATTTTAAGATACTAGATTTCATATATTTAAGATTTTATTAAGAACATTTCATTTCTTTTCGATCCTGCAACACAGGAAATGCATCCCGGATCTTTGTCACATCGTTTTGTATATCATACACAAGTAGTTTTTCTTCCTTGCAGGAATCATCTGCAAGCCGGATTTCCCTCATCGGCACAAGCAGGCTGCCATCCGGAGCATACACCCCCGAATCCCCGGAATAATACTGTCCGTCCATATCACCGCAACAGTTCACCCCTGCCACATAGCACTGATTCTCGATGGCTCGTGCCGCAAGTAATGTCTTCCAATGCGACGTACGTGCCTCCGGCCAGTTTGCAGGCACAATAAAAATCTCAGCCTCCGGCACCATCGTCCGGAACTGTTCCGGGAAGCGGAGATCATAGCAGATTGCAAGACCTACCTGAAATTCTCCGAGTTTTCCGGTACAAATCTTCTCTCCACCCCGGAAATGTGCATGTTCTTCACCGTAGGAAAACGGATGGATCTTAGCATAGTCCATTGCAATTTTACCATCCGGCGTCACGATCGAATAATGATTCTCACAGAGTGGTTCTGTCTTTTTTACCCAGCCGATGCCGATTGTCTTGTGGTGCCGCCTTGCAAGCGACGATACCTGTTCAATCGTCCAGCCAGTTGTTGGTTGGTTCGTCATGTCCGGAGTGCTATCCATTTGCGCACGCGACTGTATCTCAGCATCCGGTTGACAAATTTCTGCCGTCACATCGGTATGCATCGAGAATCCCGTCAGGCTCATCTCCGGGAACAATACGATCTCCGCGTCCGCGGCTATCACAAATTCCTCTGCCCGGACGAGATTCGCCTGTTTGTCTTCCCATAGGATATTCGTTTGTGCCAGTGCAATCCGCATACGCTCTCTACCTCCACACGCTTACCACTGTCCCATCACTTTATGCATAAATGTGCCCACCTCTTCCCAGGCGCGCTTTGACTCCGGTATCACTGTGCCGCTCATCTGAAACACATGAAACATTCCTTCATATACTGTGAATCGTACCGGAACGCCTTGTTCTTTTGCCTTCTTCGCAACCGATGCCGCATCATCATACAGCATCTCGTGTGTCCCGACCTGAATCAGCATCGGCGGAAATCCGGTAAAGTTTCCGTACATGGGTGAAATCAAAGGGTTCTTCGCATCATTTTCCCCGATATAAGGGCTGTGCAACAGCATCTCTCCACCGCCATCTGCACCAAAGACCGAATCGATCTCGCGGTACTTCGTGGACGATTCT
>ERZ780000.57-NODE-57-length-53041-cov-7.151870_pt1 | contig 53041 bp, 41 predicted proteins | sample MGYA00511089_ERZ780000 | MGnify/ENA primary metagenome ERZ780000 (study PRJEB29588, sample SAMEA2146321) | human gut metagenome | biome: human gut; feature: human-associated habitat; material: faeces | place: Denmark | collected 2008/2010 ...
GAACCCCCCTTTCAAGAATGAAAATCTTGCGTCCTAACCGATAGACGAACGGGCCATCCTTTTTATCGAGGATTTCTCTCTCGATTGCGGGTGCAAAGGTAGTGACTTTTTTTGAATTTGCAAACATTTCCCAAACTTTTTTCTAAACTTTTTGTTCATAGTCCATTGAATTGACTATTTACCTAAACTTAACTTTTATGAAAAGTATCTTTAAATCAATGAGTTGCCTTGTATTGGGCGCAATGATTGTTACGCCGATGTTTGCGCAACAAAAAAAACTTTATCCGGAGCTGGAAGGACCGGGACCTGTTGTTATTATCTCAAAAGATAAAAATGGCAAGGAAGAATTAATCAATGTATTTGAAGAAACGCAACGTCCGCATTTCCATGATCCCCGTGCTCCTCGTTTTTTACTTACTGACCAACAGGGAAAGTTTGCATTGGGTATCGGTGGTTATTTGAAAACTACAATGGAATATGATTTTAATGGGATAGTGGATGACGTTGACTTTATCCCTGCACTCATTCCGCAACCGGGATCCACGTCTGTCCGTAATCAGTTCCAGATGGATGCAAGCACTTCCACTATCTTTTTAAAGTTGGTGGGGAGAACCAAGCATTTGGGTAACTTCATCGTTTATACAGCCGGAAACTTCCGTGGAAGTGGAAAGACTTTTGAATTGCAGAATGCTTATTTATCTTTCTTGGGTTTTACTATGGGGTATGATACCGGATTGTTTATGGATCTTGCTGCAGCTCCTCCGACTATTGATTTTCAAGGACCTGACGGGATGACTTTCTATCGCGCCACCCAGTTGCGTTATGAAGCCAATGTGATGAAAGGTTTGAAAGTGGGTGTCGGTGTGGAAATGCCGTCAGTAGACGGTACTCCGGCACAAGATGTGAGAATCGGTAAGCAGAGGATGCCGGATATTCCTGCCTATGTACAGTATTCTTGGGCAAAGGCTAGTCATATACGTGTGGGAGGAATCTTGAGAAGTATGACTTATGAGGATCAAGTGAATAATAAGGCAAAGTCATTGACCGGTTGGGGGATACAGGCATCGGGAACAGCAAGACTGGGTGGTTTCCAGCTTTACGGACAATATACTTATGGTAGAGGTATTGCTCAATATTTGAATGATATCAGCAACTTGAATGTAGATATCGTTCCTTTGGCCGATGAGTCCGGACGTATGCAGGTACTGCCCATGAAAGGATGGTATGCCGGATTACAGTATAATTTCTCGAAACGGGTATTCGCATCGGCTACGTATAGCCAGTCACGTCTGTTTACAGAAGATTGCTATGCTCACTTTAATGAAACTCAGTATAAAAAAGGTCAGTACCTGGTTGCAAATGTATTCTGGAATGTAAGTCATAACTTGCAGGTAGGTGCGGAATATCTTCATGGTTGGAGAGAGAATTTTAATGATGTGAACCGTGAAGCAAACCGTATAAACTTGAGTGCGCAATATAATTTCTAACTTATTTTTCCTATCTTTGTGTCTATCAATAATGGAAAGAGAATGAAAAAAATAGGTGCACATGTATCCGTAAGCGGGGGCGTGGAAATGGCCCCCGTTAATGCATTAGGGATAGGAGCGGACGCATTCGCTCTTTTTACAAAGAATCAGAGGCAATGGGTTGCAAAACCTTTGTCTGTCGAGAGTGTTACTCTGTTTAAAGAAAACTGCGAGAAAGAAGGTTTTGATGCCCGGTATGTTCTTCCTCATGACAGTTATCTGATAAATTTGGGACATCCTGACGAGGAAGGGCTGGAGAAGAGTCGTGCAGCATTTTTGGACGAAATGCAGCGTTGCGAGCTTTTAGGATTGAAAATGCTGAATTTTCATCCCGGAAGTCATTTGAATAAGATATCCATAGAGAAGTGTCTGGACAGGATTGCCGAGTCTGTCAATATGACTTTGGATAAGACGACCGGTGTGACTGCTGTGATTGAGAATACAGCCGGACAGGGAAGTAATGTGGGAAATGAATTCTGGCATTTGAGATATATTATAGATAAGGTGGAGGATAAATCTCGTGTGGGAGTTTGCCTGGATACTTGCCATACCTATACCGCCGGTTATGATATTGTGAATGAATATGACCGGGTCTTTACCGAGTTTGATGAGGTAGTGGGGAGAAACTATTTGTGTGCCATTCACTTGAATGACTCAAAGAAACCATTGGGTAGCCGGGTAGACCGTCATGACAGTATCGGAAAGGGGCTGATTGGTATTGATTTCTTCCGCCGCTTTATGCAGGATTCCCGTTTTGACGATATGCCCGTTATTCTTGAAACTCCCGATGACACCATTTGGCGGGACGAGATTAAAATGCTTCGCAGCTTTGAGTCATAGTTTGTGGCTGGGTGAAAACATATTTAAGGAATTCAGCTATCATTTTGCTTGTAAGGGCGAGGTTTGCTCGCCCGAAAATAGGCTGATTTGCATATTCTCCCAAGATCGTGCCCGTTGGTTCGGGCAGGCAAAAAAACTTATATTCGTCAATCTGAGTTGGCAAATAGTATTTTCACCACCGTAGGGGCAGACTCGTGTATCTGCCTGATAGTACGAAAGCAGTTGCAGGTTCTCTTTCCAAAGTATGACCGACCGTGGTCTTGTAAGCAGCTTCTTGACGATAAAGTCGGGAGAGAAGCGGAACTCTGGAAGAACCTGCAGACTGTTATCTAAAACTTATAAAATGAAGAAACCGACCCTTTTGGGTCGGTGTTCTACGGTAGATGTTTTTCCTTTGCTTGACGGCTATGAGACAATCCCTGCCCCTACAGCTGAATACATGACAGCACTATCGGACGGACTTTCGGCATCTCCTCATTTACTTGAAATCCGGGCCATACTCCAACCAAAATACCATTGCCCAATCCTGGTCATTGGCAAACGGGTCATAAAGATGAACTTTTTGTCCGTTCACTTTGTTCGGATAGATAAAGGCGCAGCTTCCTCTTCCGTCTTCGGTGAAGAGGCATAGATTGTTCCGGAAAATATTCAAGGCCCGTTCTGTATATTCTTGTTTTCCGGTCGCTTTGGCATAAAGACGGAAGGCAATACCCGATAAAGTGCTCCAGTAATGTGGGAAGGTATCTCCCCAAATCCGGTCTTTTCCAAACCAATAACCATCCCAGTGACGAATAGCGATGTCATAAAGGTGGAAACTGGGCTGTTTTCCGCCAAATGATTCTAATAAAGGAAGCTGGCTTTCGGCCCCTTTCAGATATTTTTCATCCCCGGTGAGCATATATACATTCAGCAGATGGATAATGGACGGAGCTACGATGCTCTGTTCGTAATTGACTTCGGAGGTCGGATAATTAGGCCCGTTTTCACAAAATACGTCTGCCATTGATTTGAAATCGTTCAGCAGAGTGTCCGCTTCGGCAGTAAATCCGTTTTCTTTCAATAGAGTATAGCCGTAGGTCGGGATATTGATGCAATAAAAACCATGCTTGAAATAACGGACCAGTGCACGCAGTGTGCCGTACCCGTCTTTCAGATATTGTTTATTGCCTGTGGTGCGGAACATGGTAAACCAGAAATCGGCCACCCACGGATAGTTGTATCCCCGGTTCTTGCTCTTGAAGTCTACGGTGGAATTGGTTGTGTAGTCCGGTTTCTGGATGCGGCGGATGAAAGATACGTAGTTGTTCAGGGCATCCATTAATTTTTTGTCGGAAGTACGTTGGTATTGTAGAGCCAGCAGAATCCCCATAGCTACCCTTTCTCTGGCTTCGTCGCAGTCAGAGCGTTTGCTGCCACTTTCTCCGTTGATGTAAAGGGATTCGGTATCGTTGTCATAAACAATGAAGGCACCGCTTCTAGGGTCACCGGGCTTGATGAACTGTTGGTGTCCGGCAATGAACTGACACCGGTGGTTGACCAGGCTGTCAAAGTTGCTGACGGCAAGACACTCTACCGACGTTTGCTTTCCGTTCCCGTAGGCCAGTGTGAAAATCTTCTCTCCGGGTTCATTTATTGTGGTGGTATAAGTGATGTTGTCACCGCTTACTTCTGCCACTTCTTTACCGTTCAGCAACAGCTTGCCTTTCAGTGAGGGGCAGTTGCTTTTGAACGAAACATTTATTTTTTCGCCTGCTTCTACTACATAACGGTCTGCTGAGGCTATGATCAGACCGTTGTCTATGGCTTTTGCTTGGAATTCATCCCAGTTGTCCGCCGATAGGAGTAACCATTGTATGGTATAACATTCTCCCGGCTTTAAAGTCTTGTCCTGTGGATTAAGTTGGAAAACACCGCGGAAGTTGGAGCTTCCTTTTTTCTGCGAGCGCTCCCTCACTTCATAGCCTTTAATGGCACCTTCTTCCATAATCAGTCCCAATCCGCCGGGGGCTCCGCTCATCCGGGTGCAATAGACATAGGCTTCATTTCCTCCTGCCCATATATGTGCATTGCAACGGGCTTCGTAGCAAGTCCGGGCATCCGGATAATTGTCATTGAAAGGTGTGTTGATGGCAATGTCCTGTAAGTCGGCGTCTTTTTCTCCGGTGTTTACGAATTCGTAGGATTCTACCAGGTTCCCGTCCCTGTTCCATTTTCGGGCTACGTTTATTTCTATGTCACCTGTCTGGTATTTCACGGTCATGTGATGGCTCGTGTCATGTTTTTTTGTCGGGATATTCCAGGAGTATTCAGTGCCGTTTATCCGAAGATGTCCCAATCCCCATCCATACCGGGAGTCCACCCATTCGTATTGTGTTCCATCCGTACGCAGGATCCAGTTCATGGAAGTGTCGCTTGTCAGATAAAGTCCGCTTAGCGCCCCTGTTTGTGAGTCGGCTTTGAACGTGATGTTTTTAGGGTAGCTACAACTGCCTAGTGCAATTAATGCCAAAGGTAATGCAGCATACAAGAAAAGCTTCATGATGTTTTTCATACTTATTTGGATTATTGATGTAACTGTGCAAAGAAAGGAATAAAAAGGGAAATTAATTTGTACTTTTCATACATAATCCTGTAAAATAGTTCATTTTCTTTATAAAAAGGCTTGAAGTGCCTGTTATTTTGTGGTTTTGAATCATTTTTTAGGTGCGGGTTGTGCGGGATAACGCGGATTTTTTCTTATGATAACATGAGTTTATTATAAGACTAGCTTATAACTGACAGGAATATGAGCAAGACTGATATTGAATTTTAATAATCCTTTTGTCATTTAACTCAAAACCATCCTGTAACGAGTTATTTCTTATATCGAACTTACGTTAATGTTATATCCCGCCGGTAGAGTGGTTTGTGTCTTTCATTGTATGGTTAAGCCTTTTCTATCCTATCCCTAAGCTTAAACGAACGTATCCTTTCTATCTCCATAGCCTTTGGAGTTAACTCCCAAGCTTATGGAGATAACTCCAAAGGCTATGGAGTTAACTCCGCAAGTTTGGGAGATAGAAGTTGTCAGTAAAAGAACCCTTAACCTGAAGGATACAACCGCTTAGCTTGCCGTAGTTTATAGGATAATATATCCTTTCCGTATCCTTCGTTTATTTTATGTCCTGATTACATGTCTTTTATTTCATCCAAGTTCTTCTGGATATCTTCGTCTTTTAACTCATAATTCATCAAGTTACCTGCCAGGTATTGGTCGTATGAGGCCATATCAATCAGCCCGTGACCTGAAAGGTTGAACAGGATCACTTTCTCTTCACCGGATTCTTTGCACTTGTTCGCCTCGCGTACAGCGGCGGCGATGGCATGGCACGATTCGGGAGCCGGAATGATTCCTTCTGCTTGTGCGAACAAACAACCAGCCTGGAAGGATTCTAATTGCTGGATATCAACCGCTTCCATCAGATTGTCTTTCAATAATTGTGAAACGATGACACCTGCACCGTGATAACGGAGACCTCCCGCATGGATATTGGCCGGAGAGAAATTATGCCCCAGTGTAAACATGGGCAGCAACGGGGTATATCCGGCTTCGTCGCCAAAGTCATACTGGAATTTACCACGGGTCAGTTTCGGGCACGAAGCCGGTTCGGCAGCAATGTATCGGGTTTGTTTCCCATTCAGGATAGTGTGGCGCATAAAGGGGAAGCAGATTCCTCCAAAATTGGAACCGCCACCAAAGCAACCGATAATCATGTCGGGATATTCGCCTGCCATTTCCATTTGCTTTTCGGCTTCCAGACCGATAACCGTTTGATGCAGTGTGACATGGCTTAATACCGACCCTAGTGTATATTTACAGTTGGGAGTGCTCATTGCCAGTTCGATAGCTTCGGAGATGGCTGTTCCCAGTGAACCTTGATAATTGGGATTACGGGTAATGATATCCTTGCCGGCACGGGTAGACATGGATGGAGAGGCGGTGACCGTTGCTCCGAATGTCTGCATGATGCTGCGGCGATAGGGCTTCTGATTATAGCTGATCTTTACTTGATAAACGGCAGCTTCCAGCCCGAATACCTTTGCGGCATACGATAGAGCGGCGCCCCATTGTCCGGCACCGGTTTCTGTAGTGACATTGGTTACGCCTTCTTCCTTGCAATAATATGCCTGGGCCAGAGCCGAGTTCAGTTTGTGGGATCCGATGGGGCTGACACTTTCATTTTTGAAATAAATATGTGCGGGAGTCCCTAGTGCTTTTTCCAGTCCGTAGGCACGTACCAATGGTGTGCTGCGATAGTATTTGTACATTTCACGCACTGCTTCGGGAATTTCAATCCATGCGTCTGTCTGGTTTAATTCCTGTTTGCAAAGTTCTTTGGCAAAAATGGGGTAGAGGTCTTCCGGTTTCAGCGCTTCTTTGGTTTTAGGGTTCAACGGCGGCATGGGTTTGGTCTTCATGTCTGCCTGTATGTTGTACCAGTATTTAGGAATTTCATCCTCTGGTAAGATAAAACGTTTCTGTTTTGTGCTCATAATCTTTCAATTTAATAGTTTTGCGGTCAAAATTAGGTAAAAAAAGTATTCCTTACTAATTTTCAACTGCTTTTTTGTCGGGAACAATAAAAAAAGGGATGTCAGAGTAAAAATGCGAAGTTATTTGTTATTATAGGCAGAGATGTGAATATTTTGATTAAGTTTGTTTTCTGTTAATGCAAGATGATATCGACATGGAACCTTTACACAAACTATTTATCTATCGTAAGAAGTTAGTAAAACCGTACATAGAGCGATTGCTGAAATGGATGGACGGGATAACTTATATGATGTCGGCCTTGTTCATCCTTACATTGGTTTATGAGCATGGATTTCTTATTTCTTTTGAAGAAATGGAGATGATAAACACGCTGTATCATTTTGTCTGGATTGTTTTTCTGGTTGATATTTCCCTGCATCTTTTATTAAATTACTCGGATACCAAGCGGAAGTACCGGGGACTGGCATGGATACTGAGTCTGATGCTTTATCTGACTTTGATTCCGGTTATTTTCCATGAACCGGAGGTGCAAGGGGGAATTCATGATTTCTGGTCTTTTTTCCACAGTCGTTTATATCATGTGGTGCTGCTCACTTTGCTTTCGCTGCTGCAATTGTCTAATGGGATAGTCCGGCTGCTGGGCAGGCGCACCAACCCGTCTTTGATCTTTGCATCCAGTTTTCTCATATTTATTCTGATAGGGGCAGCGTTACTGATGCTTCCGCGTGCCACTTATCATGGCATTTCCTTTATCGATGCTCTGTTTACCGCTACCAGTGCCATTTGTGTCACGGGGTTGGTTTCGGTCGATGTCTCTTCTACATTCACGTCCGAGGGGTTGTTCATCATTATCATGCTGATACAAATCGGCGGTTTGGGAGTCATGACCCTGACCAGTTTCTTTGCCATGTTTTTTATGGGGAATACTTCGCTCTACAATCAGTTGGTGGTCCGTGATATGGTAAGCTCGCAGTCACTCAGTTCGCTGCTTTCCACCTTATTATATATATTAGGGTTTACCTTGGTGATAGAGGCTGCTGGGATGGGGGTTATTTTTTTAAGTATACATGGCACTATGGGCATGGATATTGAGGAGGAACTGGCTTTTTCTGCTTTCCATTCCATCTCTGCCTTTTGCAATGCCGGATTCTCTACTTTGTATGGAAACTTAGGTAACGAACTGGTACTTCATAATCATAACTTGCTATATATCACTATCTCTTTCCTGGTTATTTTGGGAGGTATAGGTTTCCCGATTCTGGTAAATCTGTATGAAACGGTTTCTTATGAAAGCAAGCGCTTGTATCACCGTTATGTCAAAAAGAATAAGAGGACAATCCGTAAAATACATTTATATAACCTGAATACCCGTATCGTATTGATTATGACGGCTATCTTGCTAGTGACGGGTACTGTGGCCATTGTTGTTTTCGAATGGAATCATGCTTTTGCGGGAATGACGGCTACAGAGAAATGGGTGCAGGGCTTCTTTAACGCAACTTGTCCCCGTACGGCAGGATTTTCAAGTGTGGGCATGACTACTTTCAGTGTGCAGACGTTGCTGCTGATGGTGGTGCTGATGATGATTGGCGGCGGTACGCAGTCTACGGCCGGTGGTGTGAAGGTGAATGTGTTTGCTGTAGTCATGTTGAACTTGCGTGCTATTCTTATAGGTGCCGATAAAGTCAATATTTTCAACAGGGAGTTATCTCATGATTCCATCCGGCGTTCTAATGCCACATTGATTCTTTATCTGCTGATTGTTTTCGCGGGTATCTTCGGTTTAAGCATTCTAGAGCCGCAGGCTTCAGTGATGGCGTTGGTTTTTGAGTGTACTTCGGCACTCAGTACGGTAGGTTCAAGCCTGGATCTGACACCTACTTTGGGAAGTGACAGCAAACTGATTGTCATTGTTCTGATGTTTATCGGACGAGTAGGGGTGCTTACTTTGATATCCAGCCTTATTAAACAGAAAAAAATAACAAAATATAAATATCCGAGTGATAACATCATAATCAACTAGTTATGAAATACATTATTATTGGTTTAGGAAATTACGGCGGAGTGTTGGCCGAAGAGCTTTCCGTATTGGGACATGAGGTGATAGGAGTGGATACAAACGAGCATCGTGTGGATGTGTTGAAGGACAAAATCGCGACTTCTTTTATTATTGATGCTACGGACGAACAATCGCTCAGTGTGCTGCCACTGAAAGATGTGGATGTGGTTATTGTTGCTATCGGCGAGAATTTTGGTGCTTCTGTGCGTGTGGTGGCACTGCTGAAAAAGAAAGGAGTGAAACATATCTATGCCCGTGCGGTAGATGATGTGCATAAGACCGTGCTTGAGGCTTTTAATTTAGATAGTATTCTGACACCGGAGAAAGAAGCGGCACGGAGCTTGGTTCAGTTGTTGGATTTACACGTCAATGTGGAGTCTTTTCAGATTGACGAGGAACATTATGTGATGAAGTTCAAACTTCCTTCTTGTTTTGTAGGCTATAAGGTGAGTGATCTGTCATTAGAAACGGAATTCAATATAAAAATCATTGCATTGATAAAAGGGGAGAAAGTGCTGAACGGTTTGGGTATTTCGATATTGGAGCATCAGGTGGAGAATCATTTTGAGGAAAATTATGAGTTGGAGGAGGAAGATCAGTTGGTCTGCTATGGGCTTTATAAGAATTTTATGGATTTTTGGAAGGCGTTGTAGCAGGAATGCCTTTCAAAGAAAGAATCTTTTTTTCTAAGTGAGATTAAACCTTTTCTTTTGGGTTTAGTCTAACTTAATAAATAATTTAGTTTAGTTTTTAGTTTTCTCTGAAGGCCGGCCAATGTGATATTGCCCGGTTTTCGCTTTTTATGGAGGTTTTCTTGTGAGTGTCCGTTACTTTTTGTTACTTTGTCACCTAGAAATCGAGATTTAGATGAAACAGATATATTTTTTATTTGTCGTTTTGCTGGTTGTAATGACCGCTTGCGGAGGTAAGAAAGAGGCTTCCGTTGATGCAGAACAATTGATGTTCCAAATAGACAGTGTGGATCATGTGACAGGTTTGCAGCGTATGCAGGTTTCACGTATTGACCAGCATATTGTCAGTGGCGGAAAAAAATATAATTTGTTTATAGAGCGTGCTCCCAGTGATTCTCTGCCTTCAGTCAAAAGTGACTTGGGGATTTTTGCCGACAATCGTATCATCGTTAGAATTTCCCGTGAAAATGGGAGCCGGGTCTTTGCCAAAACTTTTACCAAGCAAAGTTTCTCTGGATTCGTAAGTGCTGATCATCTCCGTCATTTTATATTGGAGGGCGTGGTATTTGATGAAGAGAAGACCCGTGAGGGAAAAAATATCATATTGGCTGCCAGTGTGAGTTATCCTCAGACAGATTTGTATATTCCTTTCTCCATCACTATTACTCCTGAAGGAAAAATGAGCATATCTAAAAATGAGGATATGGAGGAGCTTCCTCCCATGTTGGGAGACAGCCTTAATTAAATCTAAAATACAGGAATAATTTTTCGCGTCATAATCTTTTTAGGCGGTTAGTTGTTGGTATGGCATTAACTAACTAAAGAATAAATTAGATTATGAGAAAGATTTTATTTTTAATGGCTATGCTGGTATGCTCTCTTCAGTTCGTCATGGCAGGCGATGTTGTGACCCGCGATGTGAATAAGCTTCCTGTTGCCGCACGTGAAATGATCGGCAAACATTTCTCCCAGACTAAAGTTGCGTATATCAAGATTGAAAAGGACTTGTTTCAGACCACTTCCTATGATGTGAAATTGGCCGATGGCATTGAATTGGAGTTCAATTCAAAGGGAGAGTGGCTTGAGATAGATTGCAAGAACAAGTCGGTTCCTTCTACTTTTATCCCTCAGGCTATTTCCAAGTATATGAAAGCTAATTATAACGGGCATAAAACGGTGAAGATAGAACGTAACCGCAAGGGATATGAACTGACATTGGAAAATGGATTGGAAGTAGACTTCGATCAGTTTGGAGGATTCTTGAAGTTGAGCGATTAAAAAAGATTTTTTCTGTAATAGGGGAACTATCTCTCCTTATAGTAATGATGCCATAAGAGGGTGTATCAGAAATAAATTGAACTATCTTTTTATTATCAGCGTTGAAAAAGATAGTTGCAACGAATTTTGATTCACCCTCTTATGTATTATAAATACAGTTCTCGGTCTTTGCCCTGTTATTAATCCATCGGCTCGTAATCCTTTGCCAGACCGCCTTCACTGGTTTCCTTATATAAGGAAGGAAGGTCATGACCGGTCTGTTTCATTACTTCCACCACTTTGTCAAAGGATACACGGTGATTACCGTCTGTAAAGGCAGAATAGATATTGGCATCAAGAGCTCGGGCCGCTGCATAGGCATTTCTTTCGATACAAGGGATTTGTACCAATCCGCATACCGGATCGCAAGTCATTCCCAAGTGATGCTCCAAGCCCATTTCGGCTGCATACTCTATCTGGGCCGGGCTACCTCCGAATAATTGGCTGGCAGCGGCGGATGCCATTGAACAGGCCACTCCTACTTCTGCCTGGCAACCGGCTTCGGCTCCGGAAATGGAGGCGTTGTGTTTTACTATATTTCCTATCAATCCGGCAGTAGCCAGTGCTCTTAAAATCCGCATATCGCTGAAGTCACGGCTTTTTTGCAAGTGATAAAGTACAGCCGGAACCACTCCGCATGATCCGCAAGTAGGGGCTGTGACGATTTTGCCACCTGAGGCGTTTTCTTCACTGACTGCCAGAGCGTATGAGAATACTAACCCGCGGGAACGCAGATTGTCCTTATAACCTTTTGCCTTAATATAGTAAGTGGAGGCTTTTCTGCGCAGATTGAGTGGCCCGGGTAATACGCCTTCTTGATCCAAACCACGCTCAATGGCTTCTCTCATGGTTTTCCATACTTCTGCCAGATAGTCCCAAATGTCTTCGTCTTCACATTGCTGGACGTATTCCCAGTAATTGCGCCCGGTACGTTCACACCAGTAGAGGATTTCACTCATACGGTTCATATCATAGATTTCCGGAGTTGAGCCTTTGTCGTGTCCTTCTTCGGCTAGAGCACCTCCGCCTACACTGAAAACAGTCCATTCATCTGTCACCTTTCCTTTTTCATTCAAAGATTTGAAAGTCATTCCATTGGGATGAAACGGATAGAAGACATGGGCTTTCCAGATAATTTCTGTAGGCGCATGCGGTTGCAATGTATCTAAAATGGCTACATCGGTCATGTGTCCTTTACCGGTAGCGGCGAGGCTTCCATAAAGAGTAACTTGAAAAGCTTTGGCTTCGGGATGTTTTCCTAAGAAGATTTCAGCAGCCTTGCGCGGTCCCATAGTATGACTGCTGGACGGACCGGTGCCGATGCGGTATAGTTCTCGGATAGATTTCATTTCGTTTTATAAGGTTAGTTATTATGAGGAACAAAGGTATAAAATAAAAGGGGGAAAGTAGCAAAAAAGGAAAAGAAAAACTCTCTTGACAAATAGGAAAGTTGTCAGGAGAGTTTGGAAAACCACCGGTAGGATTTGGTGTATTGTCTTTATTCTAATTGTCTTTGGATACCTTTGTCACCGACGACAAAATACTGATTATTTTCAATCAGCATGGCACGTCCGCGCTTTTTTTCCCGGTTTTCTTTATTGTCCACATTTACTCCGATAACCTTGCCGTTATAGAAAGTGGAAATATCTTTGAAAATGGTATGTCCCACAATAATATGTTTTGCCTTATAACGGTCCATAATCATTTCTAGGGAGTCTTTTGCCAGCGGATTGTATTTGCCATCGGTGCGTACCAGTCCGCGATACCAGATGGGACCGCTGTTTCCATACAGGAAGGCTGTGAGTGGAGAAAGCGCTTTGCGTTCTTTTTTCGTCATAAATAGCCCTTTACTCATTTCTTCATTGACAGTGGGAATGCTCAAGTTCTTGTCATAGAAGTCTTTGCCCAGTCCGGCATGTACATATAGGTCGTTACCTATCATTTGCATGGTGTTACGGGTTCCCAACCATCTGCCCAGTTCGGTATCGGGACCGAATAGCCGGGGGTATTCCATCTTTAGTTTTTCAGCCAATATTTTATATTTTTCTTTGGTGTATCGGAGGTCATTGGCCAGTACCATCGGTTCATGATTTCCCAGTATGAACGATACGTGTCCTCCGGCTTTGGCTGCTTCCTCTTCCAGTTTGTAAAATAGCCAGAAGATTTGCGGTACATCTTTTCCTCTGTCAAAAATATCACCGATAATCATCAGATGGTTTTTCCCGAAGCTCCATTTGTAGTCTTTATCGATGATATGATTGCCTTGTAACAGGCTGATTACACAGTCCAGCCTTCCATGAGGGTCGGACATGACAAAAACTTTGTCTGCCTGGGGATAATTCCATCCGGGACGTTTTACCGGGTGTAGTTTTACATCAAATGGAAACCTGCCTTTGTGGTCTGTCACATGCAGGGTAAAGTTTTGAGGTAATGTGGTATAAGTGGTATCAATGATATTCCCTTTCTTATCTACATTGATTACTCTGATTTGGCCGTCAGGCTGATACAATACGTATGGACCGTCGGCTGTTAATTCTTCTTTTTTCTCTTTGTCTTTCTTCTTGTCTTTGAAATCAAGAGTTCCGGCACTAAGGCCGGAACTGATGAATGCGAGGGTAAATGCAAGAAGAAAGTAGTTGATAAAATTAGTCTTGCTTGTCATCGATTTGATTTATAATTCAGTTAGAGTTTATCAATTTGTGTTGACTATTATTTCAGATATTCTGGTGTTTGTACAATATTAGAATTAGCATTAATTTCTTTTTGAGGAATAGGTAATATTGTACGATAATAGTTTCTGTCGAAATCCATAGATGTTTTTTCGTCAGCGAAATGCACTACCTCTTTCATCATATCATCTGTTTCGTTAATACGAGTTACTCGTAAGTTATTACGTAATAAGTCAAACATGCGGTGCCCTTCACCAATGAGTTCTTTCCTGCGTTCTTCTAGAACATCATCAAGGGTAACCTTTGCGGGCATTGTATAGTCCGGATTTCCTCGGAGTGCGATGGCTTTCAGGTATTTTGCAGCTTTTGTTGCATCTCCGTTTTTCACGGCTGCTTCGGCTGCATTTAAGTAAGTTTCGGAAAGACGTACTATAGGAATATTGGCATCCATAATATTTTCTCCAGGTTGTGGTTGATACTTATTCAAATACATTACTTTTTTGTCTTGATTAACTAATAACTTAATGCGTACATCATTAGGCGTTTCTAACAGATGGTGATAAAAACTGACTGTAATGCACATATCTTGATATCCTTTTGGAGAAGTTAGATATCCCATACTTTCATTGCCGGGGCTTTCGGTAGTAGTATTGACTATTTCGAAGAGAATTTCTCCCGGATTTGCTTCGGAGGCTTCCGTACCCCATACAGTGGGATATTCTTCGGTATTCCATAATTGGTATTTATTGGCTTCCGACCCTTTTATTGCTTCTTCTGCAGCTTGTAAAGCTTCACTGTTCTTCCCCATATACAGATATGCCCGACTTAACAAAGTTAATGTGGCCCATTTACTGATTTTACCTTTCTTATTTAAGGATAAATCTTTTTGATTCAAACTAGTACCTGACCATGAATATGTGGGTATCATTAAACTAGCCGCATTCTTTAAGTCTTTGATTATTTGATTATAACATTCAGCTACAGTGTTACGTGAAGGCTTACTGTCGGCAGTGGCTGATGCTGAAGTGATGATAGGTACTCCTAAAGAGGCTCCGTTATCTTTTAAATAAGTATATCCGAAGAAGCGCGTAAGGTCAAAAAGGGCCAGACCACGTATTGCTAATGCTTGTCCTTCCAAATCATTGCGGAAGATATGCTCATCTTCATCGTTTGGAAGAATTTCGATATTGTCAATGCCGTCTAAAATTACATTACAGTTTTGAATGATGGAATAAAGATATGACCAGTGTGTACTTGGTCCATTTGCAGGTAACCAATCCATTTGGTAATAGTGGGCTGTTCTACAAGTTGATTGTACAGCTTGCATGTCATCTCCTGTTACATCTCCGTAGTAGATTAAACGCCCGGAATACGCATAGGCATTACGCATTGTCGCATAAATGGCGTTTAGTGAATAATCAATGTCGGAGAGAGATTTGATACTCGTTTCTGTTGGAATTTGTGTGGACGGTTCTAAATCCAACCAATCGTTTCCACATGAAGTAAACAATCCGATGGATAAGACTATTGATAAAAAATTATGTAATGTTCTCATATTGTTGTTTTTTAGTGGTTAAAAATTGATGTTGAGACCAAAAGTAACGGTTTTTAAAGGCGGTGTGGTTTGAGTTGCACTACCGGCACTAACAGCTTCAGGATCATAATTGTCATAGGCCGCCCATGTCCATAAATTGCTTGCTGATGCATAAAAACGAACATTTCCTATATTGATTTTATTTGTCCATTCTTTAGGTAACGTAATGCCGAATGTGATATTTTTTAAGCGGAAATAATCAGTACTGTGGATACGGCGGCTACTTGTTATTTTATGCATTGATACAGAAGATGATTTACCCGGCATATATACTTCTATATTGGTTTGATCACCTGGCTTTTTCCAGCTATCACGATAATAAGTCGGAATGTTTGCATAGGAATCGTAACCGCCATGTTCTGTCTTTTGTGCCCAAGTATCATAAGAATATCCTCCGAATTGATAGGAGAATAAGAAATTTAAATCAAGCCATTTATAACGCAATGAATTAGAGATACCTCCGTTAACAGTTGGTTCTGCATGTTTATAAGGAATGAATTGTGCATTTTTAGAGTTCTCGGTAATTTCTTTTATATAATTTCCGTTCTCATCCAATTCATTGGTATAGAATAGAGGATTTCCTGTTTCAGGATTGATGCCCGCAAATTCTTGTACATAGAATGTACGATAAGAACTTCCTACTTTGTGTATTTGGGTTCCACTGACAATTTGTGTCTGTTCGCCATCTAATTTTACAACTTTATTGGAGTTATGACCTAAATTGAAAGTTGTATTCCAGCTAAAGTCTTTTATTTTAATATTAGTGGAATTAATAGTTAATTCAATACCTTTATTTTTCACTTCACCTATATTCATTAAATAACTACTAAATCCTGTTGTCATGGATACAGGACAGTCCATTAATAAGTTTTTAGTTGTACGGGTATAATATTCAATCGTGAAGTTCAGACGATCCCAAAAACCAAAATCCAAGCCAATATTCATATTATAATTGGTTTCCCATTTCAGATTAGGATTTGCAATTTGGGACATTTGAATACCAGGTTGCTCCAAGTAACCACCACTAATGGAGCTTAATCCCATATAGCCGAAATAATCAGAAGGAAGAGTACCGTTTACACCGTATGATGCTCTTATACGCAAGTCTGTCAACCAATCTTTTACAGGTTGCATAAATTCTTCTTCAATAGTACGCCATGCTCCGGATACAGACCAAAATGTTCCCCAACGATTGTCACGGTGCAAACGTGAACTGCCATCAACACGAAAACTAGCTCCTAGATAATATTTATTTTTGTAATCGTAATTCAAACGGCTTAAATAGGATACCAGTCTGTACCTTGAATCACTTCCCCCTACAGATACTGTTTTCATTCCATTACTAATGGCATGTTTGTCGGGAGTTGTAAAATTGTAAGCTTCCCCTGATAAATAGTCATTGTAGGTATCATCAATTTCATATCCGGCAAGAAAGTCCAAATGATGAATGTTGTTGAAAGTAGTTAAATAGCTTAAGGTGTTACTCCATACCATTTTTTTATATTCTCTTATGCGTTTTACTACTTCTCCATTTTCATCTTCACCGTTGGAAGTACGTGGGTCATACCATTTCTCACCTTTTACAGTAGTGTAATCATAACTGAATGTTGTTTTGAATTTCAGATTTTTTATGATTTCGTATTCGGCATAAAGCGTATTGAATGCGCGTAGCATTTTTTCATGTTTATAATCGTATTCAGCTGATAATTTGGGGTTGCGGTCATTGGCTTTACGAATAAATTTACGATTCCAACTGCCATCTTCATTGTAGACCGGATCTGAAGGAGTAGCCCAATTACGTGAGGAATAGAAAGGAGATGTATAAGTGAATCCTTCGTCATAAACACTCTGATTTACATTTGAGAAAAGTATCTTGGCGCCTACAGTCAATTTGTCTGTTGCACTGAAATCTGCGTTCAAACGCCCTGTTACACGTTCCAAACCGGAACCTTGTACAATACCGTTCTGCTTCATATATGATAAAGAAGAGTAATATTTAAATTTATCGCTGCCACCGGCTAGTGATGCTTCATAGGTAGAATGATGTCCCTTTTGGAAAAGCTCTTTATTCCAGTCTGTGAAACCACACCATGGAATTGGAGCATATTTATCGATTTGCCCATCTGCATAAGTTTTACTTTGTGACATTAGCTCTTCCTCTGATATATTAGGATTTTTATCAGCTAGTTTACGTTGTTGATATAATATCAATCCATTGTAAATATATTCACGTCGTTCTTCTCCCCCCATAACTGGGCGATAATCCATTGCGAAATCATTGCTACCCCAGTCTGCTTTTAATGAAATTTGTGCTTTTCCGCTTTTTCCTTTCTTGGTGGAGATTAAAATAACTCCATTTGCAGCACGTGAACCATAAAGGGAGGCTGCTGCAGCATCTTTTATTACTGTAATATTTTCAATATCCGAGTTGTTTAATGTAGACATTATGTCAAATCCGGAGTCGGAGCTGGTAGCAGCAACAGAACCGGATTGGACGGGAACACCATCGATTACGTATAGTGGAGAATTGCTTGCATTGAAAGAACCCATACCACGAATACGGATAGAAGTGGAGGCACCAGGCTGACCTGAACTGGAAGTGACTTGTACTCCGGGAGCATTACCTTCTAGCAAACTGGAGAATGAAACTACGGGTAAATCTTTTAATTCTCCTGTCTTCACAGTAGAAGCAGAACCTGCGTATGCCGATTTCTTGAAAGTACCATAACCGGTAACAACCACTTCTTCCATAACATTATTATCAGGAGCCATGACTACTTTCAGTATCTTTCCGGCAGTGGCTTTTATTTCCTGCTTGCCATAACCTATATAGGAGATAATCAAAGTGGCAGGTATACGGTCTACATCTAATGAGAAGTGCCCGTCCAAATCTGTAGTAGTTCCATTCGTAGTACCTTTGACTAAGATATTCGCTCCAATAATAGGTTCTCCCGTCTCATCCAGTACTGTACCGGTTAATGTTGTTTTCTGTTGAGGAACAGCAGACTCTTTTTCTTCAATTTGCTTGATAGCAATAACGCCGTTGTGAACTGAATAGGTCAAACCGCTATTCATAAGACATTTATCAAGCACATTGGCTATTTTTTCGTTATTTACATTTAGGTTTTGGACTTTTATTTGTTTTACATCATTGGTGCTGTATACAAAAGTAAAGTCGGTTTGTCTTTGGATTTCCCAAAGAATTTCACTCAACGTGGCATTCTTGAATGAGGCTGTGACAGTGGCTTGTGCAAACACTTTGTTGGCAGCCTGCATAAAACCTGTGGTAATGATACAGAAAAATAGGAACGTAATCCACAAACGTTTACTACTTTTACCGTGATTGGTGTAGTTGTGTTTTTTGTCCATAATACATCATTTTTATTAGTTATAGAATGTGATTGTTTTGTTATTGACTTTTACGTGTACTTTTTGAGTCTCTTCCAACAAACGTACAAATGGAGTGATTTCTGAATACCGATCTACATTGCATCCAAAGCGTAGGTCTTTTATTTTCTCATTGGCAAAAATTACTTCCATGTCATACCAGCGTGATAGTATTTTCATGATATCTTCCAATCGCTGGTCTTTGAAATGAATTTTTCCTTTTATCCATGAAGTATAAAATCCGGCATCTACCATGCGTATCTGTATGCTGCTGTTTCCGAGGCTGATGGTAGCTTGCTGGGAAGGCTTTAAAATACAGCTTTCTCCAGTTTCTGTATTTACTTTGACAGAACCGTTTACCAAAGTTGTCTGATACTCTTCCTGTGGATAAGCAGAGATGTTGAATGTGGTTCCCAACACTTCTACTTGCATGCCTTGAGTGCATACTATAAATGGTTGCCCTGTTTTGCAGACTTCAAAATAGGCCTCGCCTTCCAGTTCCACTTTGCGTGGACCGTTATCAAATGTCACAGGAAAGCGGAGACTGGTCATTGCGTTCAGATGCACTTTTGTTCCATCACTTAACAATAGAGCATATTCTCCACCTCGTGGAGTTTCCACTTTATTATATACAGGCTTGTTTTTTGGGGCTGTTTTTGATGTTACTTGGTAATTCAGCATTGTAGAGTCCATGTGGACTCGGGCTCCGTCTATTTTCTCAAGCAGACTCTCTGTTTCTTTATTTATATGGATTGTCTGGCCGTCCTCCAATGTCAGAATAGCTTGGGATTCCCCAGGTAGAATGGATTGTGCGATGAACTGTTTGTCCGAAAGAGAAACGGGCGAGGTGAATTTCATGGAAATACTTACAAAAAGGACAGGTAACAGAATGATTGCGGCATAACTTACTATTTTGATATATCTGCTTCTGTTATTATTTCTTTTGATTCGCTTTTCCACTTCTTTCCATCCGGATGAAGGATTGAATGCCGTATTTTTCCGGAAATGTTGCTTTTGGTTTTCTTCATCACAAATTTTCTTGAATAAAATCTCGTGCGCTGTAGATTCTTCTCTCCAAGCAGTTAGTTTTATTGTTTCTTCCGGGGTTATTTCTTCCGACAGATACCTTGCTATGAGGTTGGCTATATAGAAATCTTGTTTTATCATATTTTGACCTGTTTTTTATCTCTTTTATAATAAAACAGGTCTGTTTGAAATTTGGGTGAATAATAAAACGACTTTTTTTGAAAAAAAACAAATTAATGTCTTTTTATATAAAGAACAAGAGGAAGTAATAGTAGTCTTTCAAATTCTCTCTGAGTTTCTTGTAGGCTATTTTCTTTAATGTATGGACTGTTTCTGTAGATATGTTTAGTCTGTCTGCTATTTCTGCGTTTTTTTTCCCTTCCAGAGATAGTTGCATAATGGCTTTCATTTGGTCAGGTAATTTATTTATGGCTTCAGAAACGATACGATAAGTTTCCTCTTCAACGATTGCATCGTGAAAAAAGGAATCCTTTTTCTTTTCGATGACATTTTGAGCGTATTCATATACTACTTTTGAATGCTCCAGTTCGTTGAGTGCTTTATTGCGTACAGCTGTATATAAAAATGCTTTTACCTGATGCAGATAAAAAAAATCTTCTCTTATTTGCCATAGTTTGGCAAATGAATCTTGTACAATATCTGCTGAAGTTTCTTGGTTTTCTGTATATTGATTGGCAAATAAGCATAGAGTTACATAATATTTATTGAAAATATCATGAAACCCTTGCTCATTAAGCTTAATACTTATAGTTGTATGAGAAGTTCCCGCTGCCACCTTTGCTTTTAATTTTCTCTAATTTTAGTGCGAATATAGAGAAAATTAATTAAAAACAGCCTCTTATTCTATTAAAATATTATTTTAAGTCTACTACAGTAATACCTGCCCCACCAAATTGTACGTGTTCGTCTTGATAGTGTGCTACTCCTGGAACACTTCCCAAATAGCTGCGAATCAGGGTGCGCAGTATGCCTGTACCTGTTCCGTGAAGGATACGTACACGGTCTATTCCCAATAGTATGGCATCATCGATAAAATAAGTTACTGCCTGTATCGCTTCATCGCCACGCATACCGCGTACATCAATATCTTGTTTGAAATTTAGTTTCTTTTCATATACCCGATCTTGTGTTTCACTGCTGACGAAGGTACTTTTTACCATTGTTTTCTGGGTGGGCTGTATTGGTGTGCTACGTTCCAGCTTATCCAGTTTTACATTGGTTTTTATCATTCCGAACATAACTATTGCATTTTTGCCATTAATTCCTAGTACTTCTCCGACACTGGATTGACCTTTGATCTTTACAGTGCTACCTACAGTGATAGGCTGTTCTTTGGGTATTGACAGTTGGGAAGATTCCGTCTTGGCTTTATCCTTTTTGTTTTTTTTCCGCTCTTGTTTTTCACGGAGTTTTTCCATTTTCCGGATGATTTCATCTTCCTTGTTCTTTTTCTCGATATCTTCTATCTGATTTTTAAAATCAGTCAGTTCCTGACGTGCCGATTGTGTACGTTCTTTGTCGGCTTGTGCTTCCTTGATGATACGGATGGTATTTTCAATTCGGGCATTTGATTCCTGTATCAATTTTTCCGCATCTTCTTTGGCCTTTCGCAAAATCTCTTTACGACTTTTCTCCAGTTCCTGTAGTTCTTCTTCGTATTTGGCGATGGTCTCTTCCATCTGTTTTTCTCGTTTGCGGATGTTCTGACGCTTGGTTTCCCAATAACGTTTGTCACGTACGATATCTTGTAGATATTTATCAGCATTGATATATTCACTCCCTACAATTTCGGATGCGTCGGCTATTACTTCTTCCGGTAAACCTATTTTCCTAGCTATTTCTACTGCAAATGAACTTCCCGGATTTCCTATTTGTAATTGGAATAAAGCTTGCATTAAATGCCTGTCATATAACATGGCACCATTAACCACTCCTTCGTGATCTTCGGCAAAATGTTTCAAATTTTGATAATGAGTGGTGATAACGCCGAATGTGCCCTTTTCATTGAAACGTTTCAACACAGCTTCAGCTATAGCTCCTCCAATTTGTGGTTCTGTACCTCCGCCGAATTCATCAATGAGGATAAGGCTGCGTTTGTTACAGCTTTTCATCATTGTTTTCATGTTGGTAAGGTGTGAGGAGTAGGTACTCAGATCGTCTTCGATACTTTGTTCGTCACCTATGTCTATAAAGATACTGCCGAATAATCCGGCATGGCTACGTTCATGCATCGGAACCGGCATACCACATTGTAACATATATTGTAGTAATCCCACAGTCTTCAGACAAACGGATTTACCTCCGGCATTCGGTCCGGATATAATTAGGATACGTTGATTTTGAGTTAGTTCTATATCTAGAGGAACAACCTTTTTATTATGCTTGGCCAGCGAGAGTTGTAATAGTGGGTGTATGGCCATGGTCCAATCCAAAATCTGTTTGTCTTCCAATGATGGTTTGGTGGCGTTCGTCTGAATTGAAAAATGGGCTTTGGCACGGATAAAATCAATTTCTGCCAAAAACTCGTATGACTGGAGGATGGCGGGGACCTGTGGACGGACTATGATAGAGAAATCTGTCAGGATACGGATGATTTCCCGGCGTTCTTCTCCTTCCAATTCCCGTATTCTATTGTTTGCTTCCACTACTTCGGCCGGTTCTATGAAAACTGTTTTGCCAGTGGATGATTCATCGTGTACAATTCCCTTGATTTTCCGTTTTAATCCCGGTGCAACAGGGATGACGAGTCTTCCGTCACGCATGGTAGGAGTTACATCTTTATCAACATAACCTTCTGCTTGAGCGTTGCGTAGAATTGCATTCAAACTGCGTGATATGCTTCCGGCTGTCGAGGCCAACTCTCTGCGGATGCGTAATAATTCGGAAGAAGCGTTGTCTTTGATTTTTCCGAATTTGTCTAAGATGTTGTTAATACGCGTAATGAGTTGAGGAAACACGATAATATCTCCTGCCAGTTTTTGTAGGGCAGGGTAGGGGGAGTTTTCTTTTTCTTGTTCTTCGTCATTCGGGGTCAGTGTCAGAAAATGGATGATATCACGAATTGTTTCTAAAGAACGGCGTAAATCAAACAGTTCTTGCTCATCCAAATACATACCTTCTACGCGGATACGTTTTAGTGATGGGCGTACATCAAAAAAATATTGGTCGGGAAAACTGTCTTCCTCTTGTATGATGCGTATGAATTCCATCACCTGTTCCAGCCATTCATTAATATCCTTAAAGGATTCTGAGAAGTTCATTTCATCTACTCTTTCTTGACCTAATGTGCTGAGACATTTCTCTTTTAGTAAATGACGGATGGAATCGAAACCTATTTTCTGTTCGAAATTCTGAGGGTATATCATGATTTATTTCTTTCGTTTATTATTCGTATGCAAAAATACGATTTGAAAATTTTATAGCAAAAAAACTGGTAAACTATTTGCTTATTTAAAATAAAGTCGTACCTTTGCAGCGCTTTCAACGGAAAGTACTTCTGAAAAGGAGTCTTGGAGAGGTGGCAGAGTGGTCGATTGCGGCGGTCTTGAAAACCGTTGTACTGTGAGGTACCCGGGGTTCGAATCCCTGTCTCTCCGCTGGAAAGAATTGCAAAACAAAGAAAATCCCTGTAAATTAATACTTTACGGGGATTTTTTGTTTTTGGTACATAGCAAAAATAAGCATATCAAAGCATTCTTTCGGTGTACTATTCGGTGTACCTGATTGCCTTCAGTGCCAGGTACACCTATTAAGTAAATAATTCATTGTTTATCAGTGTTTTGCATCTTGACTTGTTGCTCTTGGAAATTTAGTTTTGTGATTAAAAAACAAGTAAGATGGAAAGAACAACATTTTGTCTATTGTTCTACATTCGTAGGACGAAATTGAATCGGAACGGTGAGGCTCCGATAATGATGAGAATTACAGTGAATGGAGTCCGGGTTGATGCTTCAGTGAAGAAAACAATTCTTCCGGAGTTCTGGAGTGCGGCAAAAGGAAAGGCTTTGGAAAAGAAACGGGAGTACAAGGAACTGAATTTGTATCTTGACTCAATCCGCTTACGGATAATGAAGATTCAGCGTGAATTGGAGATAGAGGGTGTATCCGTTTCTGCCAATAGTGTCCTGGAGCGTTTCTTGGGTAAGGATGCTCCTGTGCAGCGTACTTTGTTTGAGGTTTTTCGGGAACATAATGATAAATGTGCTCAATTGTCCGGTACGGACATGGCACCTGCGACCGTACAGCGTTATGAGACATCCTTGAAGCATACACGGGATTTTGTCTGGGAGACATATCATAAGAAAGATGTTCTTTTGGATGAAGTTTCCCGCCAGTTTATTGAGGATTATGAGTTCTGGCTTAAGACAGCGAAAAAGTGTTGCCATAATACAGCCACCAAGTATCTGAAGAACTTTAAGAAGATTATCCGTATTGCTTTGGCTAAGGGATGGCTGAAAAATGATCCGTTTTTGGAAATCAGGTTCTCGTTGGATAAGGTGGAGCCGGACTTCTTGGAAGATTCGGAAATCCGAAAACTGATTTCAAAGGAGATTGATATTCCACGGTTAAGTCAGGTGCGAGATATTTTTGTGTTCTGTTGTTTTACTGGTCTGGCTTTTTCGGATATTCATGGTTTGAGAAAGGAGCATATCGTGGAGGATTCGAATGGGGTCAAATGGATACGTAAGGGAAGACAGAAGACCAAAATCATGTGTAATATTCCATTAATGGAAATACCATTGAAGATTTTGGAAAAGTATTCCACCAATGAATATTGTAAGAAACATGGTGTGCTTTTTCCGGTGCTTTGTAATCAAAAAATGAATGCATACCTCAAGGAACTGGCTGATATTTGTGGTATTAAAAAAAGATTGACCACCCATGTTGGGCGTCATACTTTTGCCACATTTGCTCTGGCCAATGGTGTCTCGATAGAGAGCGTTGCTAAGATGTTAGGGCATACCAATGTCCAGATGACCCGTCATTATGCACGTGTGCTGGACCGTACAGTGATACGTGAGATGTCACAGATAGAAGTTGATTTTTCTTTTTCTATATAAATGTAGACATATTATTAGAAGAATGGAAAAATTCTATACTATATGCATGAAATTGGACAGATAATAAATTCTATGTTTGAAAAAGATGAAGAAGGTTATTTTTGATGTAATATTGTATATTTATAAAATAAATGTTATATTTGCTTTATTGTAAAATAATATATAAATATGGAACTAAAAATAGAGGATTTAATAGGAAGAGGGTATTTTCCTAAAGAGTTGCCACCACCATTTAATACTATTGATTTAGCAAATAATTATTCTATGATTAAAAATAAGTGGCAAAATCCAGAAAATTCACTGGTAAGAAATTCAGGAGAAGATATATCTAGTTTTAGTGAAAGGAAAAGTACATATAATAAAAAAACTAGGCTTGTAAATAAAGGATCAAAATGTGGGATATATTCTATTACAAAGAGTTTATTGTGTAGGAGATATTTATCGATCCCCAATCCAATACATTATATAAAACTTTCAAAATGTATAGTTGAAAATTGGGATAAATTAGAACCTCAATTAGCTAATGATAGTCTTTCAATGAGTAGCCCTATATTTCAAAAATCACTAATTGATAGATGTTTTAGAACTAGAAGCGAACGTTTTGTTGACTTTGTGACAAAGACATTGGATCTTTCTTTTAAACATACTTTCGAGTTGAGATTGGATATATCAATGTTTTATCACCGTATTTATACTCATTCAATACCATGGGCTTTGTTGGGTAAAGATAGGGCAAAACAGGTTTATAATAATATTGATAAGTTTAAGACATCCTCTGATTCGAGAGATTTGTATGATTATAAAATGTTTGTTATTGGAGATGAAATTGATGTGGCCTCTAGAGCAACTCAAGAAGACCAAACAATTGGTATCCCTGTTGGTCCAGATACATCGCTTATTATTGCTGAATTAATACTTGCTCAAGTTGATAAATTTGTAGAGCGGGAAAGAGACATTTCTGCATGTCGGTATTTTGATGATTATTATATTTATACTAATTCAAAAGAAAGAGCTGATGAAGTATTAAAGAAAGTAGAACAGATTTTATACGAATATAATCTTGAAATTAATGAGTCGAAAGTGTCAATAAAAGAATATCCATTTCATTTTGTTGAAGATTTCTCGATTGAACTACGAAATTTCAACTTAAATAATAATTTTGAATATAGCATAAAACAATATTTTAGCATTGTTTGGAAATTTGCTTCTCATTCACCTCATAAAAAAAATCAAATATTTAATTATTCATTTGCTATTTTTGATTCTGATATTTTTGATCGTAAGTATTTTAATATATCTGAGAATTGGGAAATTTTTGAAGATTTAATGTTGAAAAGTTTGCTTACATGTCCTTCAATTATAGAAATTGTGTATAGAATCATATTGAGAAGATTTGAATTTAGTGGTTCTCTAACAAAACGAACTAGTGAAAAGTTACACATTATTATTTCTTCTATTATAGACTCCCACGCTGAAACGAATGAAAGCTTTGAGGTTTCTTGGTGCTTGTGGATGTGTAAAATTTTTAAATTTGATATAACCAAAGAACAAGCTTCGAAGATTTTATTAATGCGAGATTCTATAAGTCGACTTATTTTATTGGATATTATTAATTCTGGTACATCCTCGTTGAAACAAGAATTAATTGTTGAATTACGAACGTTATGTAAAAAATTAGTTCAAGAAGGACTGCTAGGTTCAAATTGGTTATTGTTATATGAGGGAGTCCTAAAAGGGTGGTTAAATATTAATTCGACAAGAATAAAAAGAAATCACTATTTTAAGATATTGTATGAAACGAATATAAGTTTTTATGATTCAGATGCATCTCTTAGAACCCAAACTGTTGAATATGTATTTGATAGGAGAAAGATGAATATTAAACTTCGAAGAGAGGCAAAAGAACAAGCTGAGGAATTATTTTATAAGATAATTAAAGAACAAGCAGAAAAACAATATGAGGAAGACTCTGATGATTTATGGTTCTCTTTTTTCGGAAAAGATGAAGAAGAAATAAAAAATGATAAACAGAAAAGAATATTAGAAATAGAAGAGGAGTTAAGAAAAGACCCTGAATATATTGATTTAAAAGAGAATCTTTTTAATAGTATACTAGATAAAAAAGCCTCTGATAAGCCTATTGATGAGACAGAACTATTTGAAACTTATTTATCTCAATTAAATCATTACTCAACATATAAATAAATTTATATCTTCACATTGGGAAAATAAGAATATCCTTTTCAAAGTAAAAAGTACAATGGGTAAGTGAATCACGCAAGCCATTGTACTTTTTTTGTGACTATATATTTAAAGACCCTAAACTTTCTTTGGAGATGCTTGTCATGATAAATGATATCAGTATTATGGGTCTAGGATTCCAAATTCCTTGGCTAAATCCAAGCGCATTTTACCAAGGCATTTGTTTCTTGCCTCTTCTTCATTATAAGGTATATCCGTAGTTTTTGCTATGTATGCTAGCACTTCTTCTCTATTTGAGAAAATTGTTCCGCTATAGGTTCCATTATTCAAAAGAGATTGTTTTGCGGTTTCGTTATATTCGTTTTTTATTTCGTCCAAACGTATGACCCTGTTTTTGAAATTTTTGTATATAGGTTCTAAATTAAGATCCTTTTTAGCTTTTTCGATTCGTTTGCGATGGGAAATAGCCTTTATCTGGATATCAAAGGATTTGAGATTGTTAGAAATAATGGGAGCAGAAATGGTAAACTTTGCCCATTGATTGAAATCATGTATATAAGGGTGGATATGTGTTGACGGTCTGAAAAATTTTTCTCCTTTTTCTCCGGAATTACAATTATTGCATGCGGGTATTAAATTATAAAACGATAGAGATAGATAAGGAGCCATTGCTTTCGGTATAAAATGATCAATGTGGAACCGTAGTTTCGGTTTTGGAGTATCTATAAATTCGAGGTATGATGTGCCACAATATGGACAAACCAATATATTCAGTTCTTTAAATAGCCAATAGAATGTGTATTCGGATTTCCTCTGTCCTTTATAATTGAATAGGGATAATATTTCATTCCCAAAATCAGTTGATTTTATTTTTCCATTTTTTATTTCCCACAAAGGAAGGATCTCTTTGCGATTGACAAGGCTTTCTACTCTGTTGTACCATGCCTCTAAAACAGCTGGTTTGCCAATTATTATTTTTTTTAAGTTGGCACAGTGGTTTTGAGTCAATAACTGATAGAATCTTTTCTTTTCAATAACAGTCTCAGCCTTTTCTTGTTCCTTTATTCTATTTTCTAATGTATGAGTTTTTCTTTTGGGAGCGCAAGGATTCAGCTTCCTATAATATTTTTTAGCCAAACGATCTAATGAATACTTGTTTTTTGTCTGTTTTATCCGAAACATGGCTTTACCTCCTTATTTGTCATTTAACATATCTAGAAGTTTTGCTCTAAGAACCGGTTCTCCTATAAGCTTGATAATAGTCTCCAATCTTTCCTTGTCGATTTCCTCACTTCTTAATAAGGGGGCTATTTCTTTAGTGATAAGTTGTTGTGCAAATTCGCCCATTACGTGGTTTTGCAAGAAGAACTGGTTAGTAAACATGCTGTGTATGTTACAGGCGAAAGTGTTGTTCTCCTCATCAAAGAAGTAGGGGAGACCCTCTTGAAGAAATAAGATATTGCTTTGTGGAATATCAGACAGGATAAAAGGCGAGTGTGTTACGAAACAAATATTGATACTTTCAATATGTTGTAGATTAATGCTGTTGATGCAGTTCAACAAATAGTTGACGTATCTGCGTTGGAATTCCGGATGAAAATATAATTCTACTTCTTCTAAAATTAAATTTAGATGCTTGTATTTGACTATACCGGTATTGGGATTCTCAAATACTGAGTTGATATTACGAATATGATATAGGATTGAACTGACATTATAGATTAGTTGTTTTTCGCCAGAACTGAGTTTCTCGAATTTTTCTATCTCGTTTGAGTTTACAATCTGAAGCCCTATTTCTACATTGAAAATGGGAGATGGCAGAAAGTCCATATAGTCCCATATTGGAAAATCCTTATATTGGGGAAGCAAATTGGTTTCTCTGAAGTGCCAGAATTCTTTTTTGAATTCTTCTATCATTTTATTCAAGTCATCGAGTATTTCAGTATCGCCATCAGCCAGGATGAATTTTCTAATTTCAGAATTCCAGGCATTATAGTAATATTTCAAGAAAATGATTGTTTGTCGCAACTTCAGTGTGATATGGCTGTGGTCTTTGGCCATATTTTGAATAAAGGGTTTTAAATCATTCCAAAATTCTTGACCATAATTGCCTATGGAGTCTGGCATCAAGCACAATGTGTCTTTGTACCTTTTATACTTCTTGGATATTGATATTGTTTTATATACCAGATATTGCTCTGCTTTCTGGTATATATTCAACTTTTCCGAGGGAAGTTCTGGTTTAGTTACTTTTATTTGGAAGATGGCATACCAATTTTTTATAATTTCATCGTATAATTCATTGAAAGTAATGGTATTGTTGAACTGGCTGTGCGGCATTTTCTTCGATTGCGTCTTTTCCCATTTATACCATTCTTCCTTTATATTTTCGAACTTTTTATTAACTGCCAAAGTGTAAGTCAACCGATGTGCTATTTGGGTATCAGTAACTTGGCGGAAATTGAATTTTTTGTCTTTAACCGGTTGCAAATAAAGTGAGATAAGCCTGTTCTTGGTAAGATAGTTTTCGGTATTAATGTTTATAATGCCTCTGTCCCGGAATGGATGAAGCACAATGGGACATGTGTAGCCATCGTTTTTATGAAAGAGAGAATGCATCCAACAACTGCTATAGTCGTCTTGGTCTTCCCATTCTTGTTGGAAATCCATCACATTATTTGCATATATGGAATAATTGACAACAATTGAATAGAATAGTTCAGAGAGGTGTTCTTTTTTGAGCTGGCTAGTGATGTCTGTGACGGTACCGTTGTGAATAACGGAATTGCCATAATCGGTATATAGCTTTATTTGTTCGTTTTTGACTTCCAATTTAAAGAACTGCCTCCTGGTTATCCGTTTCTTTGCTATCTGGTATGTTTCGAGCGAAAAATAGAGTTCTGCATGTACCCCTTGCGCTTGGATAAAATCTTCGTTTTCTCCAGACAGAATGTGGCAGGCCAGATTATTAATGATTCTGATGAAAAGTTCGATTAGAGAACTTTTTCCATCTCCGTTTTTTCCAACCAAGGCTGAAACACTAATTATGGGACGGTGATTCAGATTTGATATAGAAAAGAAGTCCGCAGGGAGTTCTTCTGCACTTTCATCAAAATAACACATTCTTTCCTTCTCCTCTTTAGCTGGATCTTGCTCCGTCTCTTTGATTTTATAGTTGTTGTAAAAGAAGTAAGTTTTTCCTTTATGTAGTCTTTTGAGTATATATTGCTCGCAATCCTCTAAAGGGCGTATGGCTATTACTTTGAGGAGTTCTTTTTTATACTGTTTTTCCATTTTTTATATAGATATATTTGAGTTGATTTTTTCGATATTGTCCGAGTAAGCCCGCTTATGGGTAGTACGGTACATTGGATTGGGTGATTTTTACTTTGTCGGTATCTATATTTTTTGATTTCAGGAACATCTTTAACGATGCTTCGCTGCGGTTCAAATCATATCCCGGCCCTAATGTTATGCTTTTGATAGCATTTGTGGTTAGGGATATTTCTTTATACGGAATGATAATTCCGTTCTTGTTTCTAAACCGAATAGGTCTGTAATACTTTTCGTCAATATCATCTGGCTTTATATCCCAATCATATAAAGCAACTCTCCACTCTTTTTCATACGCAAAATGGTGGGATTTGATATAGATACATAGCAGGTTGACTATATTGGCATATTCATTTGCCAGTTCCATCCCTTCTTGGACTTCCAGAGTTTTCCATAGCTCATAAATGCTTTTTATTGTATGCTCGATATTTTTGTCCCCTTCGTAGGATACTTCTCTAAATTTTTCTTTTCCTACGATTTCTGTCTTGTCATATTCATGATATACAGTATCAAAATCCAACCCTATTGCTATTCCGTTACAGTCATTACCATACATGCGCCACATGGGTAAAGAGTCAGCTTCTTCTGATAAAGATATGACATAGAATCCGGCATTGCCCGATTTGTAATACTTCTCTAATTTATTGCCTAACTCGGTGATATAGCCTGAAATTTTTTTTGCTTCTTCTGTGTTGAATTCCTTTTCGATTTTGGGGATAATTGAATTTAATACTTCTATTCCTTTTTTTAATTCTTCACCATCATTCAGATAGTCATATCGAGTTGCCCAGAAATGTAGTTGGCTATCTGTTTTCACCATATTCAAGAGGGCATCAATTGTGGTGTAATGATATAATGTATCCATATTCTTAGATTTTAGCTTTATGCAAACTTTTTATATATCAGAAATCCTATACCGATTTACTGATAGGTTAATCAATCGGTTAATGTTTAATTCAAACTTTTTTTGCTATGTGTGCAAACTAAATCTGCCATTTGTAAAAAGGTAAGACGTGGATAATTCTTTGGTTCTACTCAGGTAGTCATTGCACGCAAACAAGATAGAGCAAATATAATGAAAAAGATGGGAAAATAATAATTTTAGAAGACTGATATGTATTTGTTTCATCATGAAAAACAATGTGTTTTGTTGTAACTCCCTGAAGATAAAGTAAATATAGAGAGTTTAAAAGATGCAGGTAACGATTTGGTGATGGAAGTCCTGCTTCGGGTTACACTGCTTTGCATAGTTTCAAATAACTCATATACAAATGTAGGCAATATTTGGAATATAGCAAAATATACTGCCATTTATTTTTGTATAAATCTGATTATTAACATATTAAGAATTTAAGGCATAACTTATTGATGCCTACTTGTTATAGAATAGCCGGGGACAGTGCCTCCCGGCTATTTTTTTGTCCCAAATTGGCGTTTTCTGTCTTTTTTTGGCGGTTGCTCAACGGTTGAGTAACCAATGGCCTTATAATATCTCCGTAATATTGCACCATAAACAATAAAAATAAGGTCATTATGAATAACAGAAGAAGTGCACCGGGTGGACAGATAACCCACATGCTTAGTGCCATACTTGCCAAAGTGAACAACATTGAAAAGTTATTGGCTCCTGCCGTACATAACTTGCCGGACAGCGAGATACTGGATTCAAAAGGTGTGCGCCTTCTTACCAAGATGTCAGACAGGACACTTTTAAGACGACGCAATGACGGGACACTCCCCTTTCACAGAGACAAGGGGAAGATATATTACCGCCGTTCGGACGTACTCCGTGCCATGTTGCTGGAAAAAGAAGAACACTCTAAAAAATAAGCGTTATGAAGAAGATGATTAAAATTGAAAGCAGTTCATTCGCTGCGCTCGTGAGAAGTTATAAGAAGTCGTTGAACATGCTGGCCGTCCTGCAACATATCTGCCAGGAAAATGACGTGGCGCTTTCCATGCTGCCCGATGAAGTCTGCGAACTGATAAATCTCGATCCGGCAGAGATTGAGAAGCAGCGTTTGAGCGGGCGGCTACGTTTTGCAGAAGAAGAGAGCGGGACAAAGCATTATTCGATTGTGGATATTATCAATCTGAAAGACTCGATTGACTGGAAAGTAATCAACAAACAGGTGGAAAGCCTTTCCTTTGAGGAAGAGGAATGATGTAATTTACGGCTGACAGACAAGGGCACGGCGGGCAAGGTCGGATTTATCCGGGTGCCAGCCGTGCCTTTGTCCTTTCCTGAAAAGCGGCTCTTTGCTGTAACCTGCGGAAGTGGAGCCTGCGTAGCTTCCGCAGGTTACAGCAATGTGCCGCAGGAAACATTAGGATATTTTTTTCAGTTCCCTTATCGGATTTGCGATTTCCATAGACGGTACATGTTTTGCCTGCCGTGGTAAATCCGGAGTCACGTCACTGCCACTGACAAGCCTCTGTTCTTCCGCTCCCGTATCTTTACCTTCTACACTTTCATGCCGTCCTACCGGTTTAAGGGTAAGCTGTATCTTCCGGTTCAATGTGGCAAGCTCTTCACCCAACTTTTTGATTTCTCCCTCTTTGGGCCATGTGGCTGCCACTATTTCCTGCAAGACCGGAATATCTTTTGACAACTCCGCATTTTCCTTTTCCCGTTTCTCAATCATGCCGGGAATACGTTCCAGCGCATTGATGAAATACATTACGGCCAGTTTGGGGTCTTTGGCTATGTAGCCGTTATGATAGGTATATTTGATACCGTCCAGTCCCTCGACCATGAATTTGTTATGCAAGGCTTGCGTGTCTCCGTCACAAGTCTTTTCGGTACGGACAAGGATACGAAAATCGAACAGGGTTCCGATTTTCATGTAATCGTCCTCCGTCCGGGCTTTCTGATTGATTACGGCAAGCCGGTTGCCGAGTATCTCGATATTGTCCGAGTCCACACCGTCCAGTTTCAGGGGATTGGGACGAAGCCCGGTTTCCGCATCTACCGGAGCCACTTTATTGAGGTATTCCCAATCTCTGGTAAAGCGTCCGATAAAAATGTTGTTCTTCTCTATTCCGGCGGTCTTTTCATTCAGCTTTCCTTTCGCGTTCCCTTTATTGCGGTGATACGCCTGCCTTTCGCTTTCAAGGACTGCCAGTTTCTTGTCCAGTTTTGCCTTTTCCAACAAATCGTCGTTGCCTGAAAGAATAGCCACGTATTCACTGAAATTGCCTCCGCCGTTTTCGTCTATCGCCCCTTCGTCAATGGTACGGGCGGCCAGATTGCGGCTTTTAAGCTGGTTGATGAACACCTGCTTGTTTTGCAGCAGATTGAACTTGTAACTGTCCAGAGACTTTTCCACCGCATAGATGTAACAGTCCACCTTGTTATCGGCATATTGCTTGGCGATGATATTGCCCTTTCTTACCGCCCGTCCGTTACGCTGCTCCAGGTCGGACGGCCTTCAGGGTATGTCCAGATGATGGATGGCCACGGCACGCTCCTGCGCATTGACTCCCGTTCCCAGTTTCTGTGTGGAGCCGAAAAGGAAACGGATGCGCCCGGAGTTCATATCCTTGAACAGTTCCTTGCGTGCGTTGTCGCTGTTTGCTTCCTGAATGAACTTTATCTGCTTTTCCGGAATATTATGGTCTTCCACGAGTTTACGCCTTATCTCACTGTAGATGTTCCACTGGTCGGGTTTATAGGTACTCAAGTCTGAAAAAATGAACTGTGTGCCTTTCTGGTCGAGATATTTATAGTAATATTCCGCAATCTTGGCTGCACAATGGGACGCCTTGTTTCCCGGATTATCGCCGTATTCAGGGTCTATCAGCCGCATGTCAAGCGACATCTTGTTCGAGTAATTGGTGGCGATCAGCATCTGTGCCTTTTCTTCCGCCTTGGACAAAGGTTCCCTGTCTATGTAGGTCGCATCCCCGGTTTCAGCGAACTTTATCAGTTTCTGAATGAAAATCTCCTGCTGGGGAGTGGGCGGTATGTGATAGAGTTGCTCGTTGAGTTCCGGCCTGTCAACCCCTACGTCTTCAGCCGTTTTGTAATCGGTTATCTCCGCATAAAAATTGGCGAGTTCCGGCACTTTGATAAAATAACGGAAACGCTCTTTCTGTACGACCTGGTTGGTCACGGAAAATTCAAAGTCCGTGCTTTTCTTCGCATAGACGGCCGCCCAACCGTCAAAACAGGTGATCCCCTGCCGCTCCATTTCCTTCGGACGGAGATATTTGAAAAGAAGATAGAGTTCCGTCAGGCTGTTGGAAATGGTCGTACCGGACAGGAAAGTGGCCCCCAAATCCCTGCCTGTGCGCTCCTGTATGGTACGGATGGCGAAAAGCATGTTCATGGCCTTCGTGCTTCCTTCGGGGTTGCCCAGACCGGAAACTCTTGCATGGCGTGTATTGAACATCAAGTTTTTGAAATTGTGCGATTCGTCAACGAAGAGGTGGTCAATGCCCATTTGCCTGAAATCGGTCACGTCATCCGTCCGGTCTTTTATATCCTGTTCCAGCTTTTCAAGTTTGGCCTCAAGGTTTTCCTTTCTTTTTTCCAGCCCCTTCTTTATCCAGCCGCTCACTTCATTGCCCTGCTGCTCGAATACTGCGAGATTCTCTTCGATGCTGTCTATTTCCTGCGTATATATTTCCTGCTGTATTTCGGGAGACTGGGGTATTTTCCCGAATTGGTCGTGTGTCAGGATGATACAGTCCCAGTTATTATTTTTGATGTCATGGAATATTCCGACACGCTTCTCCGGGGTAAAGTCCTCCTTGCCCGGATACAGTACCTTGGCATTCGGATAGGCCCTCTTGAACGTGTCGGCTATGTCATGCACATTGCTTTTGAGTCCGATAATCATCGGCTTGTTCGCCAGTCCGAGACGTTTCATCTCAAAGGCGGCCACGCACATGATAAGGGTTTTGCCCGTACCACAGGCTAAGCGCAAAGCGCCTTGCCGTCCTTTCGGACGGTAGGTTTCTAAACGCTCGCCACCGAACCGTACGTACACGTCTCCATGTATACGGCTCTCCATGGTTATTTTCAGTCTATTTCTTTTCATGAATCTTACGATAACAATTTTCACATACTGCTATTGTTTTTCTCTGTCTGGCAATCATGAAGCGTTCCCACTCCTGTTTGCCTTTCAGGTCTTTTAGCTTGCGGACATGCACCATTCTAAGGTTGTCCTCCGCTCCGCAATATTCACATTCACGGGCTTTCAACCGAGCCATAAGGCTGGTACTTTCAGTCCCGCGATAACTGGGCATGATATGCGCATTGTCAATACGCGCGTCTTTTCTCTGCTTGAACCCTCCATGATAAATAGTACGTTCCAACATTTCGCCCTTGTTGTTTTCATACCTTACTGTAAAGCCTTTATTCCGGCAATATTTACGGATTATTTTCCTTACGGTTGATTCATACTTGGATGATAATGTTTTATACATACTCTCTTTCATGTAGTAATAGAAACTATTGAGAATGTTGACATTGTTTGCAATACAGTAGTAGTTATAGATTCCCCGAATTTCCGAATTGTATCGGTTGAGTATTTCAAGGTCATCATTACTACGGAGATACGGGCGTGAGGTCGATTCCCATGCTTCCTTGCCATTCTTGATTATTATGCGCATCGCATTATAGTCAAGCAGTTTCTTTCTCATAACCTCATAAGGCAGGAGAAGAACCACTTTATGGTCAAGTGAGCGTATGGGGATTCCTCTGAAATCCTTTCTCGTCTTGTCCGTACTGCGGACTGTAACATCAAAGCCGAGAAATTTGGCTGCGTCGTGTGAGTTGGTGATTAACGTCTTTTCATCCGAAAGTTCGAGTTTCAACGTATCTTGCAGAAAGGTCTTAATGTCCCCCTTTGCTTTTACACAGTCCTCTTTACTTCCGATTACGCAAATCAGAAAATCATCGGCATAGCGTACATACCTCATGCGTTTGAAGTTTTCGTCCATGTCAAGAGTTGCAGGAAGTTGTTGCATCTCACGGTGGAGAATGGCTATCTCCCTGCGCAATGCTTCTTTCTTCTGCTCGTCTGTTTCATTCTTCAGTTTCTTTACACGTTTGTCCTTACGATTTGCAACCCTTTTATATTCGGGGTTGCGTACACGTGCTTTACCTTTATTGAAGACGTTTATGTAGTTCCGCATAAATTTATCGAGTTTGTCAAGATAAATATTCGCCAAAATCGGACTTATTATGCCTCCCTGCGGTGTTCCGATATAGGAATTTTTGTACTCCCATTGTTCCATGTAGCCTGCTTTGAGGAATTTACGTATCAGTCGCAGGAAACGCTCGTCATTGATTCTTTCAGCAAGGATTCCGATTAAAACATCATGGTTGATGTTGTCAAAGAAACCCTTGATGTCTCCCTCGATGAACCAACGTGCTCCCGTACCTCCCTTTTGTAAGGAAGCCATAGCCGTATGACAGCCACGGTGTGGTCTGAATCCATGCGAGCAGTCTTCAAAATGACCTTCGTAGATGGATTCAAGAATCATCCTTACAACTTCCTGTACAAGTTTGTCCTTAAAGGCTGGTATGCCTAAAGGACGTTGCTTGCCATTCTTTTGGGGAATGTAAATTCTCCGTGCAGGGCACGGACGGTAACTTTCGTCTTTCAACTGTCCAATGATAGAGTGAATGTGCTTTATGCTCATTCCGTCTATGGTCTGCCCGTCTGTGCCTTTCGTATAGTTGCCCGCATTCTGCGACAACTTTTGATAGGCAAGTGCGTACAGATTTTCATTGAACAGCAGTCGGTAAAGCCGTTCAAACTTGTAATTAGGGTCTTGGCTGTGCCCAGCCAGACTGTTTAATACATTTGCTGAATCTCTCATAATGTCTCACACATCATTCGTTAAACATATTAAATAATAACTCACTGTCTCCCTTCGCCATGTACAAGGCTTTCCCTTGCTCGGACTACTACGGAGACTCTGTTGTCATATAGGATATTCAGGGGGCAAACCCCATAGCCTTTCCGCATTCCTACTTAGACAATCCCCATTTAGACATATAGTAACATAGCTCAATAGATTGTCGGATGCGATTTTCGTCCTTTTCCGCTTATTGCGGCTGTTCTGCAATCGGTTTTCGGCTCTCGTACTTGAGGTAGGAAAGTAGAAGTATTGCAGCCCGACGTTTGTAACTATCTTCCGTCGGGGTTTACCAACTAACAACTCGGACTGTCGTTCAAACAGTATAGTCTTCATCCTCATATCTATCATTTCATTTAGACATTCAGTAGCAGCATGATAGTTAGCTGACTTATGCCGTTTCCAACATGCGACACTCCCCACCGCCTTTCGGCTAAGTGGATAAGTTGGCTAATGACCGGCGTTGAAAACCCTTGCCGGGTAGGTTGCTAAGCCTACATTTACTATATGCCCTTATGGGCGCAGTACCTGATGGTCAATTATACCGCCGCCGTTCATCTTCAGCATCCATACGGCATTTTTCTGGCTGTCGTACAAGGACGGTATGCCCAGCCCTTTCAGGTCAAGGAACGGGAAACTTTGCAGGGAACCGTCATAATCCGGGCGTACATAGCAGTTGAACTTGCGGTTGTACATGTCCGCAAGGTGCTGTTTAAATTCGGGGAGCTGTTCATTCAGCCAGCCTGTGAAAGCAGACCTTATTTCATTGATTTTGGCGTCGGCAAGCTGGATGGCCTCGGCATCCCGTACCTTTATATCATTGCCTTCTTCATCCTGCACGGTTTTTGTTATGTCGGGCACCGTGTTGTGCAGCGCATGTTTCAGCAGGTCGTTTCCGTAATAACCTCTTTTTTCCCCTTTCACATAATATCTGTCGGTGATGTTCGCGTTCGTTTCTTCAAAACTCACACTGAACTCGTCGATGGATTCCGTATAGTGGATATGGGCTTTTGCCTCAAAAAGATAACCGGCAAACTCTTCATATACGGACACGGGTATCCACCTTTCTCCCAGATTAAAATCAAGCAGTTCGAAACTGATCGGCTCCGGTATGGCTTTCTGCAAGGCTTCCAATGATTTCTTGCTTGCGTCGTCATCGGGATAATCTTTCAGGTAGTTCTCTATCCATTCGACTTTGGCCACTACATTGCCCGCTATGAAACGGTCCTTGATTTCATAGTTCTTCATCATAGGATTGTAGAAGATACGGTTTTCCAGTTGTGTGAGCAGTTCCTGCCTGCCTGTTTCACTGAGATTTTCCATATATTTCAGATTGACTTCCCCGAACTTGTTCAGGGATGCCGCAAGCGCTTCCTGCGGTGTATCCACATGTGTCACTTCATTGGCGTTGAACGATACGGGAACAGAAAAGATATCCGCCTTCTGTATCTTGCCGTTAACGGAACGTTCCAATGACAGTATTTCCCGTCCTCCGGCATCCATCAGCAGGAACTTGGCATTGTCCTTTCCGTTCAATTCCCTGAACATGCGGTAAAAACTGTCATACCGCTTGACCAGTTCTTCCCGTAGTTCCGGCTGTTCCGTTTCCGTTTCGGCTTCCTTATTGTAGAGATTGTGGTAGGCTTCACGGAGCGGGATATAGTAGGCGGCCCGGTATTGTTGGGTGACTGTCAGTTTAAGCGGATGGAATTGTGCTTCGGGAGTACCCACCCCCCTTAAATATCCGTATTGCTCACCCGATTTCACGATGGAGCCGTTCTTGTATTCGGGACGTATCTCTCCGGTAAACAGTCGTGGTTCCATTTCTTTCTTCCGCTCTTCCTCGAATTTTTGTCTGCGCTCCTGCCATTTTGCTTCTGCTGCCGCCCGTTCCCCAGTCAGGTCTTCCTGCGTGGCGGCTTCATCGTACATGTTCTCTTGGGAGAAAAGATTGAACATTTCCGGTTCATTCCCTTTCTTTTTGCGGGATACCGACGGTGCCCGGCTTGGTGAAGGTCTGCTTTCTACGATTTGCACCTCCGCTTGCTCTTCATCCGCATAGGCGGCAAACAGGTTGAGCATGGGTTCATAGGACTGTGCGGAGCTTTTTTCCTGTACCTCCTGCCGTTCTGCCTCTCCTGCTGTTTCCAATAGTGTCTCAAACTCCGTTTTGAGGATGGTGGAATTGTTTGAGCGGGATAGATTGTCATCATAAAGTTTCCGGTCAAGATGGTTCTCCACATCTTGCGCCAATAACTGCCTGAGATGTTCGGAAATGGCGCCGACACCTCCTTCATGAATAAAATTCATGGCCGGTTGTCCGTACATGTTTTTACCCATAGATACGGAAGTATGGACGATATGGTCTAAATCGGCATAGCTGTTGTTGATATTGATGCTGCCTGATATAAGGCGGGTTTCAATAAAGTTCCGTTCCTTTTCGGTAAGTTCAGATTTTCGGGTATTCTTCTGCAATACGATCAGGTCACTGCTCACTTCCGTACCCGCATCAACAAACAGGTTATCCGGCAGACGTATGGCTGAAACAAGATTGGCATGGTTCACCAGCCATTCCCTGACGGGACGGTTCTGCGGCGAGTCCATGACGCCTGAAGTCGTGATATAGGCCAGTATCCCGCCTTCGTGCAACGTGTCCATACCTTTGAGAAAGAAATAGTTATGTACGGCAGCAAGTGAGGATTTACGCACGACGTCTTCGCTCCGGTCAAAATCCCGGTCATAAACTCTGGTATTTCCAAACGGGATATTGGATGAAACCATATCGAAGTAGTTATTATAATAGGGCTGTATGGACTGGAAACCGTCTATGGTCACTCTGCTTTCCGGATAGAGGGATGAGAGGATTTTTCCCGTGAGCTTGTCTTTCTCGAAACAATGGACTTCGGGAACATCCTTCAAGCCGCTGATAAACATGCCCGTTCCGGCAGAAGGGTCAAGAAAACGTCCCGGACGGATTCCCGGTAGCTGCAAGGATTCCTGCATGGCCGTTACCACCGGTTCCGGTGTGTAAAAGGCTGTGAGAGCGGAGTTTTTGAGGCTTTGGACGTATGCCTTGTATTCTTTTTCGTCTTTGGAATACTCACGCAACAGTTCATGCAGCAATCTGACCTGGGGAAACAGTTCCCTGTCTGTCGTTCATCTTTCAATATCCGTGTCTTTTTCCGCCGGATTCAGGATGCACTTCAATCCCCCGAAACCCGAATAACCGTTCAAAACCTTGCGTCCCTCTTCCGTGAGACAAAACTCCGGGCGCATGAATATCAATTCAAGTGCGGCTATGTTGTCCGCCAAATGTTGTCGTTTGTTATATGCCATATTGTTCTATATAAAATTGTATGAAACCTGTAAGTTCAACGGTAAGTGTATGATAGGACGGGGATGATTCAAACCGGTCATCTATGGGATATTTGCTGAATACTGTTTCTGCGGGCGACAATACTTTCAGGCAGAAACCTGCCCGTTTTTCGGGCCACACTTCGGGAAACCACTCCGACACGACTTCGAAAACCGTATCGAATTTGGAAAAGCGCAAGTCCTGATAGAGAACGGCCTCGGCCAGTTGCAAAGCCTGCGTAACGGATAAGCCGTCATGTATGGCACGTTCGTAGCTGCCTGCCGCATCGTCAGCCCGAACCCGGACAAGTGCTTTGTCACCGGCAATATGCGGATGGCTTTCCTTCAAATAAAGAAGGAGAGTCGTCTCAAAATAGGACAATTCTCCGGTTGCGGTATTTTTATCTTGTATAATCATTTGTTATCGCTTTAAAATGTTAATCGGATATTAAACATATACCCGGCTGCCATAAAAGAGAACCGGGTATATATCTGATGTGGACATGGATAGTTTTTCTACTACATGACGGACAAGCTCTTTTTCGACTGTGCCTTTACGGATGCCACATGGCGGGGGGACTGCTGTTTCACTTCCTTTTTCTTGTCGTTCCGGTTATCAATGGCGGGCTTGTATTCACGGGCGTTGCGACCTATCAGCAATTGGTTGCTCTTGTTGCTGAAACGCACATCATCGGAAAATACCCTGCCTTTGTAGCGCATATTCTCAATGAATACCATTTCATGGTTCTGAAGCATCTTTTTCTGTTCGGGGGTGATTTTGGCCCCCATGATAGTGTCGTTGACTTTCAATTGTTCCCCGGACTGCTTGAAAGCGATGTCCATTATTCTCGGATCGACGAAAGCGACACCGGAAAGCAGCGTGTCGTTTTTGCGCTGTATGTCGTTGATGGAAAGCAGTCCGCCGGAAGCGAGTATTTGCTTCTGTTTGTCATCCAGCCTTTTCCCGTAGATATAATCGGGTATCTTGATGGCATCCACCGGCATGGTGATGATACGGTTGCTCGGTTCATGAAAGGATACATAACAGTTGCAGACCGTTCCCGTATGGGTATCCTTCATCTCCTTGACAGCCCCCAAAGTCCCGGTGTCTTTAAGCGATTGCTTTTCCTCGTCTGTGAATACTCCTTTATAGGCAGGCAGGTCGTACTGTGGTTTATCGAGCCTGCTTAGAGTTTTCAGTTGCACCTTGCCGTCCTCCCCTTTGACACAGAGGAAACAGGCTTCCCCCATATCCTTCTTTTCACCGTTTACTTCCTTGCTGATGGGGAAAGCCATAGAGGTAATCCTTCCTTTTAGCATCTCACCCATGCAGTGGTTATCAAACAAGAGTTGCTTGTCAACTCCCAATGCGGCAAGTTCTTTCCACGGAAGCTGGTGTTCGTCAAACTTATACCGACGGGCAAGTTTGGCGATACGTCCTTCATCGTTGAGTTCGCTGTTCTCCACCAGTTTTTTACCTTCTACTCCGGGGTCTTCCCCTTTTCGGATCTGAACTACAGCATTCAGTGTCTTTTCCAAAAGGACAAGAGGTACGAGGAAGAAACTGAAACTCGTGGGATTTTCGTACTGGTTCTTGAAATTGGTGAAGAATAGTTCCAGCGGTGAGGTACGATCCAGTTTGAGGAAACTGCTGCTGTTCTTCTTGTCGGGTGGCACGATTTCGAGACTGCCGTCCTGCTCGTTCATTTTGGAAACGACTGCGGTTTTGTTCGTCCGTTTGTCAAGGATGGCCATAACATGCTCGTCCTGACCCTGTTCTTGTTGTTCTTGCTTTTTCTTAGCCATAAAATCAATAATTTAAGTGATACAATAATTAATCTATACCGGGTAAACTTTAGCCCGTGGATGCGAATGTAAATGTTTAGTTGATAAAGTATTACTATTTTAGGAATGCGGTGGATGAATGGCGGGATTTGGCGATAAATGGCTAAATATTCTTTTTTGAATAGCTTTGAATATTACTATCTGAAACCCAAAATAAAGTTAAATAGTCTAATTACATATTTCTTTTGATTATATTTGAAAATATCTATATTCTAAATAACATGGAACTACTAAAGCTAAAAGAAAGAGTGGAAATAGCAACCCAAATGGGAGAAAGTCATTTCCGAGAATTTAAAAGTGGGTTTCAAGGCCCAGCTACCTCTAAAGTACCAAGAGAGATAAAAGATGTATGCCAAGATATTTCAAAAACATTGGTTGCTTTTGCAAATGCCGATGGTGGTGAATTATTTGTTGGTGTAGAGGATGACGGTAGTGTTACAGGACTTCAATATGATGATGAATTGATTAAGGTTTTACTTAATGCTCCCAAAAATTATGTATTAAAAACAACGCCATTACCTACAGCTAAAGCATCAATTATTAATTACGATGGAAAAAAAGTTTTATATTTTTCCATACCTAAAGGTTCAGAATATGTTTATGTAACATCCGATGGAAAATGTTTGAAACGCAAAGATTTGGAATCCATTCCTATTTCACCAGATTCTATTCAAATAGAACGGGATGAAATAGTTTCGCGTGAATATGATAGGGCATTTATAGATAACGCAAATGTTACAGATTTAGATAACAAATTATTAGTGGGAGTTGCTCATGAATTTTCCCGAACAATTTCTGCTGAGAAATATTTGCAGCATCTTGATTTAGCAGAGTTTGATGGGGATAAATTGAAACTTCGGAGAGCAGCTCTATTGTTATTTGCTCAAAATCCATCTAAATGGCATCCAAGATTACAAGTGAGGATACTTAAAGTCAAAGGAGTTAAGTTGGAAACAGGAAAGAATTATAATGTTGTTAATGATGAAGTTATATCTGGTAACATATTAGTGCTTATAGAATCGGCTTGGGAAAGGTTACGCCCTTATTTAACAGAGACTAAAATGTCATCAGATGCTATTTTTAAAACTCAAATTATTTATCCTGATTTAGCATGTAAGGAAGCACTTATAAATGCGATAGCTCATAGGGATTATAGCATAGAAGGAAGAGGTATAGAAGTATATGTTTATGATGATAGGTTAGAAATAAAATCACCAGGAATGCTATTATCATCAATTAAAATAAGTGATCTTGAAAAAAGAATAGGGGTACATCAATCAAGAAATACCTATGTAGCAAGAGTGTTAAAAGATATTGGATATATGAGAGAATTAGGAGAAGGATTCAGAAGAATATACGAATTAATGGAAACTCATGAATTAAAACATCCAGATTTATTCTCTGAGAACAAGGCTTTTACTATATCTTTTAATCAAAAATTAATTTATACAGATGAGGAAAAAGTTTGGTTAGAAAATTTTCAGTCAATAGAGTTGAGCAGAGAAGAACGTGCCATCATTAGATTAGGAGCTAAAGGTAATTTATTATCTCCTATGCAAATATGGGATACTGTAGGAATTGTTGATACAGATGTTTATAGAAGTTATGTGGAAAGTTTAAGAGATAAAGGCATTTTAGTCAGTGAAGTCAGTAAAAATCAAGCAATGACCATTGCCAAAAAACAACATAAGGATAAGAAATCAATACCAAGATTCAGAATTGTATTACCTCAAGACAGACAAGATGTAACGAGTGATTCTATTGAAGTTTTAGATGATTCAGAGTATTGCAAATTATATCTTGAAAATGTTCATTTTGACTGTACAGAAAAAGAAATTAAAACTGAATTTTCAAAATTTGGCGAAGTAGAATCTGTTACAATTCCCAAAAGTTCATATTCTAAAAAAGGTAGAGGCTTTGCTTTTATTGAATTTTCAGCTAAAAGCAGCGTTGATTTAGCATTGGAATATAAAGAAAAAATCATTATAAGAGAGCGTGCTGTTAAAATAAGAAAATATCATTCAAAGGTCTAAATTAATAGTATTAATCACAAGAGATTAAAAGATAATCTCTTGTGATTAATCATTTTATTTATAATTCTCTCCTAATAGATGTTTAAGTTCTGGATCATTCTCTATGCGGATTAACTCGTTTTCTACAAGTTCCACAATATCCTGTTTGATTTGCCGATAGTTCGCTTGTATCTGCTGCTCCATTGTATCATTGCCGTTCTCGTCCAGAAAGCTGCTAATTTCGGGAATGGGCTGGTAGGCCGCCGTCTCTTTCTGTACGGCTTCATTGTCCACGACTATCTGCGCATGGAAAATTTTCTGTTCGATTGTCTCTCCGAAGTTGTCGGCTACGGCACCGACAAACATTCCCTGCGAGAGTGTGCTGATTTTGGACGCAGGTATCAGACTGTCCAGTTGCGTGTTGATGGAAGTGGATGTATCGTTGCGGTTGATGCTCATAGACTCTCTTTTTTGCAGGATTTTCCCGAACCTTTCCGACAAGGTTTTCGCCGTTTCACCCACCACCTGACCGCTGAAAACATTACCCACAGTTGACATGATTACAGCGGCCTCTTTGTCTCCGTAGTCGCGTTTCAACTGGCTGAAGTCCTGAAAGCCTAATACAACCGCCACTTTATTGCTTCGTGCCGTGGCAATCAGATTATCCAGACCTTTAAAGAAAATAGTGGGTAACTCGTCAATTATCACACAGCTTTTCATCTGCTTCTTCTTGTTTATCAACTTCACAATACGGGAGTTATACAGACCTAAAGCTGCTCCATAAATAGAAATTCTATCGGGATTGTTGCCGACACATAATATTTTCGGTTCCTTTGGATTATTAATATCCAACGTAAAATCACTGCCGGACATTACCCAATAGAGTTGAGGACTTATCAGTCTTGACAGTGGAATTTTGGCGGATGCAATCTGCCCCATCAACTGCTCGGCAGCACCTCCTTTCCATGCGTCAACGAAAGGTGATAGATAATTTTCCAAATCAGGATAGCTTGTCAGAATGGTGAATACATCTTCGTACCTTTTATTAAGTAGTTCTATTGCATGTGGAAATGTGCAATACTTACCATTTTCATACAACTTCAAAAACCAGATTATCGCAGTAAACAATACTATTGGGGATTCCACAAAAAAGTCTCCCTGTTTCTGCACCCAGCTTTTATTGAGGTTAAGCATGATTGTATAACTGGACTCGTAAGCATCCGAAATATCCGTCATAAGCTCTGGTGCCAACGGGTTGCAACGGTGGCTTTTTCTCGGATTGTCGAAATTGATTACATAAAACTTGGGTGGTATCTTATAGCGGTGTCTGTACTTAATCAAGTGGTTATAGGCGATAATTGAGAGGTCGTCAAACTTAAAATCGTATATGTAGAGTGCATAGGATTTTTCAATGGTCTGTTTTATAAATTGGTTGACAATGGCATAGGATTTCCCGCTGCCCGGTGTTCCCAATATCATTGTTGCTCGAAAAATATTTACAAGATTAATAAAGCCGTTGTAAACTTTGCCTTTATACCAGAATTTAGTCGGTAGATTGACGGAATACTCGTTTTCCATCAATCTGGTTTCCTGCATAAAAGACTCGTTCTCTGTATTGAAAACGTCTTCTAATAGATTGTTCTTCAACAGGCGGCTTATCCATAAACCGGATGCCAGCAGACAGAAGAAACCGCTGGTCAGTGTTGTAATATAAAGTACCGCACACACACCGGATGATGCATTGATAGATAATAACCACCAGTTCAGGAAAAAGAGCATGGTGCCCACTATGGCCGCAATGATAATCTGCCTTCATGTGATTTCATGCTTCTTCACTCCCTTGTTGCCCATGCAGGACAAACCGAGGAAAAGGACACAAAACAGTTTTGTGTAAAGCAAAGATGAAAATAGTCCGGTGGTACGCTGGAAATTGGATAGTATTTTATCCACTATGCCAAGCGTTCAGCCCATTTCATGCAGTCAGCCGTAACAAAACCAATAGATGTGTATCGCCAAAAATAAAAAACTGATGGCCCGCATAAAGTCTGTGACTTTGGCAAGACCTCTTAAATCATCTTCATTCTGCATAATTGTAACTATTAAAATTAAACTTCTTGTTCTATACATTATTATACTATAACCTGCGCCTGCGCTTCTTCTTTTTCTTGCGTCCATAGCGGAAGGCCGGATCAATGTACTCGCGTGTATGGTCGTCTTCCATAAGTATGGAGAAAATGTCAACGGCACCGAGTGCGGATGTATCAATCAGACTTTCTGATAATTCACTCTGATGATGGCTTCGATTTTTCTGCTGCCGGTATTCTGTTCTTTCCTGCCTTTCTTCCGCTTTCGTTTCCCTTTCCTGCCGGGACGGTTCCTGCTCCGGTTGCGGTATCAGTCTTTCACAGTCTGCATCCGGGTTGTTAAACAATTCGTTGAACACATTGGCTGAAAAGGCTTTGCCCAGACGAGAGCCGTTGAACACTGTCCGGGTGGTATGGTCTATGAAGGTGATACCATACAGACGTCCTTCGGGATTGATACGGTAAACGACTTCTATATCCGCCTCTTTCAACCTGCGGGCAAAATCTTCTTTCGTGCCGATGTCCTGCATGGCTTTAATGATTTCCAGCCTTGTCCTTTCTGCGAGGTTGTCCTTCTTCACCTTTCCGACAGAAGCGGCAAACTTCTTTTGCAATGCTTCATAACCGAACACCTTACCGAACTTGCTGGATTTGAAAGGCGTTCCTACCTGCTGTCCGTCATCATCCAAAGCTCCGTACATGATGCCGTGGTATTCCTTTCCGTCCACGTTTCCCCTAACTTCATAAACGGTTACGTTATACAAGTTCAGAAGGGTGTTGTATTCGGCAAATGAATGGCAGTTGTAACATTCCAGCAAGGTATGGGCGGTATGTTTTACCTGCGCTTTCACGTCACCTTTCGGATAATCCACTTTTTGCAGACTTACCAGTTCCCGCTCGCCATGTTCTCCGAGTGTGGGATGAAGGCCGTACTTCACTTCCATTTCACGACAGATGTTCTGTGCCCGGATGGCTTCTCGATTATGGTCTATCTTTTCTCCAGTTTCATCAATGCGTACCGAAACGATGTGCATGTGTTTGCGGTCGATGTCTTCGTGCAGCCAAACTATATAGGGCTGGTTCCCGTAACCGAACTTTTCCATAAACTCCTGAGCCAGTATGCTCTTCCGAAAGAATGTCCTTCGGGGAGGGATTCAATGAGATATGGATAACCGGTTTTCTGACGTGTGAATTGAGTGCAATGTAAGGCTCGAAAGCCTGCACGCAGTTTTCAATTGGAACATTCCCCGAAGTGTCAGCCGCAATTTTCGGATGTCACAATACCTTTGCCGTACCGTCATCCACCTTTATCTTATTGTAGGCAATCACTCCATAGAATGAACTGCCTGATGTAATATTCGGCACCATAATATTATTCCTTTTTAGTGAGATATTCCTTATCGAACCGCTTTGTCAGTTCGATAATCTGTTTGCAGAGTTCCTCCAGTTTGCGGGTTTCTTCAGCAAGTTTATAAAGAAACGCAAGCGATTTCTTTTCCCCGTAAATGGTATGGATGGTCTTTACACATTGGTTGTAGTTGTTTCCAATACGGCGGAACTGTTGATAAAAAGCGGTTAGCTGGGCGTAATATTCCTGTGCTTCCTTATCAATCTTCACTACCTTAAACTCTCAACCGAAGATACGGGCGAAGATAAATTCGGCCTTGTTCTTCATGCCGGATTTTTCAAACATAGAGATAAACTTTTCATCTTCCTCGTCATTGAGACAGAGGTAATAGCGGTGCGTGCGTGGATCGGCCAGCACCTTGCGCCCTGCGGCGCCACGGATTCTTGTTTCATCTTTCATAACATGAATAATTTAGGAAGTTCGACTTAGGAGAACTGACACCCCCGAAAGAACTTTCGGGGCGAGACTTTCAGCGGGTGGAAATATTTTCAACCGCTGAAAGTACACCTCGCTATATGCTGACGCATATTAAAATCCGGCTGGGCCGGATTAAAGGTCTGAAGGATTTGTTTTACGTTCTCTTACCGAGAACGGGCTCCGCTCTCCCGGCGACAAAGGTAGATAGTTTTTTCTGTCCGTGCATCATGGCGTATCACGCCAACACCCGCCAATGAATGACTTTGGAGCCGGGGGTACTTCATGGATGCTCTTTTTGAGGTTTATTTGTAGCCGGATAGCTATTTGAACGGATAAACAGATATGCAATCAGGCAGATATTCAAACAGGCATTTATCCGGATATATAGCTATACATATATATAAATGTATAGACGGATAAACAGCTATTCGGATAAATGGCTATGCAATCGGATATGTGAATAGTTATCCGAATATGTACATAGCCATATAGCTACATAGCCGAATAGACAGATAGCTGAATAGCTACATAATTAAATAGCCATGTAATAGAGTAGCCATATAAGTAGATAGCCGGATAGCCAAGTAGCCGCATAATTAAATAACTATATAGCTAACCGGATGAACAGATAACAGAATGAGTAACCGGACAGATAGCCCCAAAGACAGACGGCTGTTCATCCGGCTGTCTATAAATCAATTTATTCACTTAAATTAGTAACAATGGAAAAGAGAAAGAAAACCGTGTTCGTTTCGTTTGCCTCCCAGAAGGGCGGCGTGGGTAAATCAACCTTTGCGATTTATGCGGCGTCGTGACTGCATTATGTGAAAGGTCTGAATGTGGCGATAGTGGATTGTGACTATCCGCAGCATTCAATCATCAAACAGAAAAAACGGGATATGGAAGTGGTAAAGACCACACCCGTCTATCAGAATCTTCTGGTGGAACAGGCCGGGCGGTTGAAGAAGAAGGCTTACCCTGTTATCGGCAGTACCCCGGCGGATTGCATGACGGACTGAAGGGCGTTTGAGGAAAAGGCGGACGTGCATTATGATGTGGTGCTGTTCGACCTGCCCGGAACAATGGGCAGTGACGGGGTGATTGCCACAATCAGTGCGCTCGATTATCTGTTCGTACCGATAAAGGCAGACCGCCTTGTGCTGGAAAGTACGCTGAACTTTGCCACGACTGTCAATGACCGCCTGATAAAGACCGGCATCTCCAATCTGAAAGCCTTGTGCATGTTCTGGAATATGGTGGACCGCAGGGAACGTACCGTCTTATATGACATTTACCAGCAAGGTTTCTCCCGCCTGGGACTGGACTGTCTCCAAACCCGTGTCCCCGTGCGCAGTAACTTCACCAAAGACCTCTCCACTACGGGCGGCCCGGTTTACCGGAGCACCCTGTTTGCACCGGATGCGGGCTTTACGAAGGAGTGCGGCTTTGATGCGCTTATGGATGAAATCATGCGGATAATCAAAATTGTATAGTCATGGCAAAGAAAACGAGTGGACAGAATCCGGTGGATGAAGCCTACCTGCGCAGCCTGATGGCGGGTAGCCCGCCGGAAAAGGTAACACCGTCCATTCCCCCCAAAGAGGAAACGGACAGGGAAACGGCTGAAAAGGCAAAGACGGAATCTGAAGCGGAAGAGATGCCGGAAAAGACCGCATCCCAAACGTTGAAAGCCGCACAGGCCGAATTTATGAGGAGATTCCTCACCCCTTACAAATGCGAAGGCAGGCAGGGTGTCTATATAGACAAGGAACTGCACCGGAAAATATCGGTCATCGTCGGCATTGCCGGTAAACGGCAGTTGACGGTGGGCAATTACATTGACAATGTATTGCGGGAACATTTCGAGAAACATTCGGATGAGGTGAAGGCATACTGCCAGAAGAGTTACAACAAAATCTTTTAAGCTATGAATATGCGATTATGTTATGAAGCCGGGGCGGTTCTGTTCTGGCTGCTGTTTGCCTATCTGTTCATGGACAAGTTCCTGTTCAGGGGACAGCTTGGCGAGATATGTTTCGGGAAGGCACGCCGCCGCATGGCGAAAGCCCTGCGGGGTGCGGCAGGCTGGTTCGATCCGGTGAAAGAGGAACGGAAGAAAGGACGTGGACAGGCGAAAGGGAAAACGGGCAGGAAAGAGATTCCGGCAGTCGTGAAAAGACAGGAGAAAGAGCTTCCACCTGTCAAGGCGGAAATGAGGTCCACAGAAAAGACTGCGGAGAGAAGCAGTGAAAAAACGGTGGAAAAACAGTCGGAAACGGACAGCCTTGTCGTCACGAAAAGCTATGGGACACGCCAGCAGCCGCCAATGAACGCCACCGGTTCCGGGGCTATTGCAGGTAAGAAAAATGCCTCTACTTTTGCTGGCAGAAACGGGGACACGGCACCGCCAAAGGTTGCACAAGTGCCGCCGGAGCGCATCCCGGATCTGTTCCGGGACAAGCGTGTGGAAGAGTGGCGGGCTTCCCCGGACGGGAGTTCCGGCGGACATGAAGGCGATGACGGACAGAGAGGAAACGGTGACGGAGTGGATACCGACGAGTTGAACGAGGAACTGGAAGAACTGAACTGTGTCCGCGAAGATTATTCGGACGGGGCAACCGGCATAGGGCCGGAAGAGCTTGATTTAATCATCGACCTCTGCAACGGCAGGGAGATTCCGGCAGACAGACGATTGTCCCTTTTAAGGGCGATCCACCATATCAGGGATACGCAGATTGAACGCTCGATACTGGAAAGTATCAATGGCAGCGACAGCCGTATCAGCAAATTTCTGGATGAAGCCGAGCAAATGGGCGGGGCTGCTCCGGACAGTGACTAACCGATTAAAAAAGGAGGTAACAATGGCAAGAGGCTATTTCGATACGGGTTGATGCCCGTATCACTGTAAAAAGAGAGAATCGGCAGGAATACCAACAACAAAACGTATCATCCATGTTTATGACGTATTTCGATTCAAGTTGATAAACGACGGTTTCCCCCTTATGACGGGAAACGTATTAACTCCAAAAGAGACAATCATTCCATTAACTTATCCATAAAACGACAGCGGCAATGACAAAAAGCTATTATGATTCGGGATGACAGGCCGTTCATGGCATTCACCCGGTAAGGTAACAAGAACTATTCACCATTAAATTTTATCCGTATGAATATAGGACTGGTAGATGTGGACGGACATAACTTCCCCAATTTTGCACTGATGCGCCTTTCGGCTTACAACAAGGCAAAAGGTTGTCAAGTAGAATGAGCGGAACCGGCGAGGCGTTATGACAAGGTGCTGGCAAGTAAGGTGTTCACCTTCACACCAGACTATGATTACCGGCTACTGGATGCAAGGGAAGTGATAAAGGGCGGAACCGGGTATGATATTCCGGGCAGGCTTCCTGAAGCTGTGGAAAACAGCCGGATGATGGACTATTCCATTTACCCCGAATACCCTTTTTCGCTCCAGTTCTTTTCAAGAGGCTGCATCCGCAAGTGTCCTTTCTGCCTCGTCCGTGAGAAAGAAGGATACATTCAGACCGTGGAACCGGTGGAACTGAATCCGAAAGGGAAATGGATTGAGGTGCTGGACAACAATTTCTTTGCGAACCCGCAGTGAAGGAGTGCGGTAAGCTATCTGATGAAAGCAGGCCAGCCCGTGAAGCTGCACGGCGTGGACGTAAGGATTATGGACGAGGAACAGGCCTGGCACCTGAACAGGCTCAGGATGAAGCAGAACATCCATATCGCATGGGACCTGCCGCAGCTTGACCTGAGGGACCGCCTGAAAGAAATGGTAAAGCACGTGAAGCCCTACAAGATAACCTGTTACGTACTGATAGGATTCAATTCGACCATTGAGCAGGACCTGTTCCGGTTAAATGTACTCAGGGAACTGGGAATTACCCCCTTTGTCATCCCTTTCCGGGATTATGGAAATGAACGGACGCCTACGAGGTACGAGCGTGACCTTGCCCGGTGGGCGAACCGGATGTGGCTTTTCAAGTCCACCTCTTTTGAAAACTACGCACCCCGCAAGGGATTCAAGTGTGGGGAATATCTGAAATAAACCGATAAAGACAGTTAAAGACAATGGGAACAAACGGCTATTACGATTCGGGATGATTCGCATCCCGCTTTCAAGAGAGAATTAACAATGAAGTTTCACCACCAAATCATGTAACAATGCAAATGGCATATTATGACTCCGGCTGATTACCTTCCGGCACTTACCCCTTGAACTATTAAACCATAAACGGCCACGGCTGCCTTATGGGGATAGTGAAAGGGGGCAGCCCGTGGATTTTTATTCACTTTAAAAATCTCGTAATTCAATGAAACAGAAAAGATTGATTATGATGCTGGCCGTACTGGCGGCAGCGGGTGCGGCAATGGCACAAGGAAACGGACAGGCGGGCATCACGGAAGCCACGCAGTTGGTGACGGGATATTTTGACCCGGGCACGAAACTGGTGTACGCGGTGGGTGCCATTATCGGCCTGATAGGCGGCGTCAAGGTCTACCAGAAATTCAGTTCGGGCGACCCCGACACCTCGAAAACCGCCAGCTCATGGTTCGGAGCCTGCATTTTCCTGATAGTGGCCGCCACTATCCTGAGGTCATTCTTCCTCTAAGAACAGATAAAAGACAATAGCTTATGTCTGACTTTGAGATAAACAAAGGCGTGGGCCGTGAGGTGGAGTTCAAAGGGCTCCGTGCCCAGTACCTTTTTATTTTTGCTTTCGGGCTGCTTGCCCTGTTCGTGGTGTTCGTCATCATGTACAT
>ERZ780000.171-NODE-171-length-27358-cov-6.728235_pt1 | contig 27358 bp, 27 predicted proteins | sample MGYA00511089_ERZ780000 | MGnify/ENA primary metagenome ERZ780000 (study PRJEB29588, sample SAMEA2146321) | human gut metagenome | biome: human gut; feature: human-associated habitat; material: faeces | place: Denmark | collected 2008/2010 ...
GAAGCGCGGCCCCTCCTTTTGGTAGGGATAGAGCGGCACAGTGAGCATTTGGTCGAGATATTCGTCCGTGTATTTTTCCTCCAACAAACGGCAACGCTTGATCCGGTCACGCCGCTCCAGGACATAATCGAGGGCGTCGTCATAGCAGCGAAAGTCGGGAGCAATGGCCTTGGCAGCCTGAACGAACACGTCAAAGCGGGCATAGGCATCCTCGCGAAGCACACCCAACTCGTCAAAATAGTCTTTCGCCAATCGCTCCAGCATTTCCCGACCATGGTCGCCGATGCGTATCTTCACCCTGCGCGGCCCTTTATAGTCGATATAGACCGAACTATAGTCGGGCTCTGCCACCTGCACCTTCTTGCGCTTCTTCCTCACCCAGAGTTTCACGGCCTCCATGTGCTTACAAGTGCCGAGCTGCGAAGTCTTGAAGTCATAGCAGGAGCAGTAGTTCCACTGGCTGTCCTTCCCCCGATATACCACCTTGTATTCGCTTCTCGTAGCCGCATTGACCACCCGAAACTCTCCCGGAGCATACTGTTCGTCCACCATCCGTATGGCAAAGGTCTCCTTCTCGGCCTGCAGCTTTCGCAACGCGATCTGCCACTCCTCGAGCTTCATGCCCGCAGGCTTCTGCATATTGTTTATTTTCGGCATCACCACCTTGGCTCGCTTGTGCCGGCCCTTCGTCTTCTTGGCGCCTTGGGCTGTCGCCTTCCCTCGCCTTTTGCCCCCGCCCTTTTCAGGGCTTGAAGCTTCCACTGGAGATTGTTCTTCTTTCTTCTCTATATGTACCTTTTTCATGGTGCTCATGATGTTCTAACAGTATTAATGTGACTATTCGCTGACTTTATTTCCATGCGCTACCTACGCCTCCTTCCAGTCATCAATCGTTCCCGTCCGCGACGAGAAACTGACGCCCACGCGATGGACGGGACGGGAGTCGGCCTCATAGGGGCGCGCATACCCCTTCTCCTCTATCTGGCGCAAGGCGTCGTCCGCCGTGCCGTCGAGCTTGAACTCAAAGATATACACTCCCTTGGGCGTCTCGACGATGCAGTCGGCCCGCCCCTCGCTCTGCTGCTTCTCCGTAAGCACGAGGTAGGTGCTGAGGATGCGGAAGATAAGGTAGAAAGTATAGTGGAAATAGCGTTCCTTCTCCGTCTCCATGTCCTTCCGACGCATCGAGTAAGGGATGCTGGCAAAGAAGGCCGTCAGGCTCTTGCGCCATGTGTCGAGGTCATCGCGCAGGAGAGCACGCGTCAGTTGTATCGCCAAGGTGTTCGCCGACTCCTTCGTGCCGAGATAGTTGGAGGCAATCAGCGTGAGGAAACCCTTTTTCACCTCGTTGTTGGGCAGATCGAGCAGGTAGGAGTTGGAGAAGCGGTCGTAGTCCTTGATGGTCAGATAACCGCTCTGATAGATCATGGGCAACGGGCGCTCCACGTCCGCCCTGTAGTCGATAAAGTCCGACGTGTCGTAATACTTCCCCGTCAGTTCGTTGAGGTTCTCGTCCGTATGGCTGAGCAGGCGGACCAGGTAACTGGGCGTACCCGTGCGAAACCAATAATCCTGGATATCCCTAACGCTAAGCGCATTGAGCAGGCTAAAGGGATTGAAGATATCCGTCTTCCGCTTACTGAAATGATAACCGTCATAATGCCGCTTCAGCATCAAGCGCACCTCCTCGGGGCTCACCCCCATCTCGTCCGACATAGCATCCATCTCGTCATGAAACGTCCCCTCCAGTTCCGCCTCCGTGATACCGCAGACCGCCTCATAGGCCGCACTCATACTGATATCCTCCGGCTGATTGAAACCGCTGAACACACTCACCTGCGAAAACTTCGTCACACCCGTGAGCAGCACAAAGCGCAAGTCTTGGTCAGCAGCCTTGAAGGCAGAGTAGAAACCCTTGAGCGTCTCGCGGTTGATGTCTTCTACCAGCACCTCCCTGCCATTGCCTACTACTTCCGTCCTTCCCGAGTCGAGCACATCAAGCAGCGGCTTATCATACTCATCAATGAGCACCACACACTGCTTGCCCGTCACCCTATGCACATGGGCGAGCAGATCGACAAAGCGCTTGCCATCGTCGAAGTTGGGATTTCCCTCGTAGCCATACTGCTTCTCCCATTCCTCTATGATACCCCGAATCAGTTTGGGTAGCGTGTCCCCACCCTTCGTATAGTTCGTACTATTGAAGTCGATATGGAATACAGGATATTGTTCCCACTCCTGCTCCAAGTCCTCGATAGCCAGACCACGAAACAACTCCCGCTCCCCACCGAAATAATACTTCAGCGTAGAGACGAGCAAGCTCTTGCCAAACCGACGAGGACGACTCAGAAAGTAAATCTTACCCTCCGTCACCATCTTGTGCAGCAAGGCCGTCTTGTCCACATAGACAAAACCGCCGTCAACAATACTCTTAAAATCCTGTATGCCGATGGGATACTTCATACGCAAACCCTTTTTTGTAATTCAATTCCTTTTCAATCAACAGCCTGAGCTACCAACATACCAGAATAAGCGGTTATAGGAGATTTCATCAAACCAATGCTGTTCTTCGATAATTCGATGACTCCTTGCAGTTCGCACAGCACATTCCGAGGGAGCCCTGGTTCCAGCAAGATTCGACCAACCTTATCAATCTTATCCAACTCCAAATTATATTGTTCGTACAACCGCTCCCGGTCAGCCACCAATTCCGGACGATTCAACCTGTCGTTCAAGTGGAGCAGTTTTATCGTCTCCCTGCCCTTATCCGTCACCCCGACTATCTCATGTCGACGAAACTTCACATGGTCTGTAGGGATATCTACGGCAGGGTTGATAAGAAGAGGTCTCTCCGCCTCCAAACTGCCTGGAGCCGTCACTTTTTGAGACTCATCTACCAAAGGAAAGGATGCTTTTTTATATGTTCGATTACACAGACTGCAAGCATATAGAAGATTACTCCATTCATACGCCAGCCAGTAATAAGATGCCTTTGGACGATAATGTTCCACATCATTATATGGCAGCGTCACACGACATTCACAGTAAGCACACTTATGAAACTGGTCTTTCATCAGTTGCTGACGAACATCATCAGCCCGGTACACGGTTTCGCATACCTCCGATGGATTTGTCGGGGCAGAAACATTCTTCAGAGTAGGAGGAACAGACGCCAACTTGTTTATCTTTCTCATAGCTTAACGTTTAGTCGCTTGGCGATTTTCTCCAACAACATGACTGATCGAATAGCATTAGAGTCTTGAAGCGTAGTCATACCACTCATCTCCTTGTCCAACTCTGCCAATCTCTTTTTGTCAGCACCAGTTAGCTTCTCTTTCTGCAAAATAGAGTCACGCTCTTTGATTTTCTCATCCCATTGAGGAGCTTGAAGAGAGTAAAGCCCAAAGAGATCGCTAAGCAACACCTGCCCTACATTTGAAAGGGCAATGTTTCCAAACGCCTTTTGCTGCATAGCGCCACCAGCGTTCAAATTGACGACCTGAGCTATATCAGCAGCACCAACCACAATGACAGGACTATGCGTCGTGACGACAAACTGAATATTAGGGAATGTGTCCTTCAGCTGCTTCAGGATTTCACGCTGCCATTTGGGATGAAGATGCAAGTCCACTTCGTCTATCAATATGATCCCCGAAGCATTCAGCGGGTTAGGCTGCTGGGGCGTGACAGGATTCGCCTCAATCATACGCGAAGCGATATCAGCCACCATAGCAATCACAATTTTATAGCCATCGCTCATCTCTTCCAGACGCATTTCGCGCACAGTGCCATCATCCTGCATCTCGTCCACGACAAAGCGCAAAGGCCTATTGAGAATACGAGGATTAGAGCATCTGTTGCCAATGAATCTTGCCAACGCATCACGCACCACATTCAGGCTCGGCGATTGATAACTGGTGTCGTTGCGCTCTATCTTTTCCCTGCGCTCGTCATCCTCCTGCAAGTCAAACCAGTTCACGAACCGTTTGAAATCCGTATTGGGTTGAGGAGCACCAATATAGGCGTCCCAACGCTCAAAAACATCTGCAAAATTTCTACGACGCTCAGGCATCTGAATAAACCCACGCCCCGTGCCATAATAGGCTATTAATGGAAACTCGACGAGCTTATCCGCCTGCACCCTTTCCATAATGCTGGCAGCATACTTTTTGAGGCCTTGCAAGTCAGTCGTTTCCTTGGGGACAGAACTACCTTTTCGAGAGCGAACCACCTTTACGGCTTCACCATCTTCCGTTAGCACCTCAGCCTTCACACTCAGATAGTCCGCTGTACGCACTCCGTCCTCCTTGTGAATGTCAGAATCCGTAAACTGCGTAGTGGAAGAGCCCGGAAACTCACCCATAAACGGACTCAACATGTGGATGATGGCATCCATTATAGTCGTCTTTCCCGAACCGTTATCGCCAAGAAAAATCGTGATATTCTTGCTACCATCAAAAACTATTTCCTTGGCAGGATCCCCAAAGAGACGCATATTTCGTAAAGACAAACTATTCAACCTCATCCTTTGCTGATTGTTTTAATGTATGAATACTAGCGAGCCCATTGACCATGCTTTTTGCACATCCAACGACCCACCATGCAAAAATAGCCATTTTTCTCCATCCAAACGAATTGTATAAGCGATTTCTTCAAAATCACCCATTTTTTTCGCTCAAAACCGCACATAGCCCGTACACACCCCCTTTATCCGTGCGAAGCGTTGTTCCTGCCGTACCTATTGTTTGGATCGTTTTCCTTTATCAGCAGGCAGCATTGAAGCAACACAACCAACCCTATCTCTTCATTTTTGCGATAACCCTTTTTTATTGCCCCAAAACCTTGCAAGTCCGGATAAAAACTAATAACTTTGCACCGGGTAAATACTAATAACCCTGCACCGGGTATTTACTAATAACCCAGCACCAGGTTCCTCAAAACGGCAGCTAATCTTCAGTCTCTACCACTCCAAATAGCAAAGATTTTGGTATTAGGCAGTATTTTGGCAAAATAAATTTTGGTATCAGGGATTTTCCATGTGACTCAGATAGGTTTCAACTCGATTATGTGTTACTATCGAGGCGACATTTTCATACTACATTCTCCGCAAATTGAAAATCTTGGGAGTTTTAGACTGAAAATCTTGGGAATTTTAGATTGAAAAAACCATGCAAGTCCGGATAAAAACTAATAACTCTGCACCGGGTATTTACTAATAACCCAGCACCAGTTCCTCAAAACGGCAGCTAATCTTCTGTCTCTACCACTCCAAATAGCAAAAGATTTTGGTATTAGGCCGCATTTTGCCACCAAAGATTTTGGTATTAGGCAGTATTTGGGCAAAATAAATTTTGGTATTAGGCTTTTTTCATGTAATTTTGCGGGCAAAAAGGGAATTATGGCAGAAGTATTATTCAAGCGTAAAATCTATTCCAAACTAAAGGAATGGAAAGAGACCTCTAAAGGCAAAACAGCATTGCTTATAGAGGGAGCGAGACGTATAGGAAAGTCTACTATTGTGGAAGAATTCGCTAAAAAAGAATATCGCTCATACATTTTGATAGACTTTAATGAAGCCTCGAAAGGAGTAAAGGGACTGTTCGATGATTTGATGGACATGGATTATATTTTTCTGTACTTGCAGAATATTTATAAGACCACTTTGTATGAAAGAGAATCTGTGATTATCTTTGATGAAGTGCAGCAATGTCCAAAGGCTCGCCAGGCAATCAAATATCTAATCAAAGATGGTAGATATGATTATATTGAAACAGGATCCCTTATTAGTATCCGTAAGAACACCAAGGATATCAGCATACCCAGTGAAGAATATCGACTTGAAATGTTCCCATTGGATTATGAAGAATTCAGATGGGCAATGAATGATGATACAACTATGCCTCTGATGCGAAAGTTCTTTGAAAGAAAGATGTCATTAGGCGATAGCTTAAATCGTCAAAAGATGCGCGAATTGAGGTTGTATATGTTGATTGGAGGAATGCCACAGGCAATCAATGCCTATTTAGACACAAACAATTTGCAACATGTTGATATGGTGAAGCGACAGATTATACAACTATATGCAGACGATTTCAGGAAGATAGACCCTACAGGGAAAATTTCAAAGTTGTTTATGGCTATACCGTCACAGTTGAGTCGTAATCTGTTGCGCTACCAACCAACACCTGTAGTTGGGAAAATGGGAGCTGACAAAATCGACGAGATGATTCTTTGCTTGGAAGACAGTAAGACTGTAAACGTGGCTTATCATGCGGATGATCCCAATGTTGGCATGTCATTGACAGCTGATTATGGAAAATACAAGTTATATATAAGTGATACAGGTTTGTTTGTGACATTAGCATTTTGGGATAAGGATTTTACGGAAAATATCATATACCAGAAACTGCTAAATGATAAATTGTCTGCCAACCTGGGATATGTATATGAAAATTTGATTGCGCAAATGCTTCGTGCTTCAGGCAACAAACTGTTTTACTATACTTTTCCTAAAGATGATACCCATTCTTATGAAGTTGACTTTCTCTTGTCAAGAGGCAACAAACTTTGCCCTATTGAAGTAAAATCGTCTGGATATAAGACTCATGCATCGTTAGATGCTTTCTGTCTTAAATATTCAGACAGAATAAGTCAGCCATATCTACTTTATACGAAGGATTTTCATAAAGACGAGAATGTGTTGCTACTGCCAATATATATGACTTCATTGCTATAAAGTGCCGCCAGCCCTATCGCCCACCCCATGCCAGAGAAGCACCAGCTGCTCTGTCGAAAACCCAAAGCGGGTCTTGCCATCACGCACCACAAACGGTACCAGATGGCAAGACCCGCTTCTCTGCAGAACAGGCTCATATCCTCAAAACGGCAGCGATTCTCTCGGCACACCATAGTCCGCGCAACACTCCGTTTCCTCTATCTCCTTCCACGCCTCATGGATATACCGATTCACCTCTTCCGGCAACCGTCCCTCCTTCGCCAGTTTCCCAAACGTCTCTATCAAGTCCTCGATGGCATACTCCGGACTATACATGTCGTCAAAATACTCCCAGTGCCTATCCATCACAAAGTGCCTGCACATCGACTTCGTCAACTGCAGAAACCGCAGCGCACCCGTTTGGTATTCCCCAGCGGCAAGCAACCTCTCTATTTTCCTATTCTCCTTCAGCATCAGCTGCCAGATAACATGACAGTCCCAATCCACATTCCTACTGTTGAAGACCTTCTCCTCATACTCCCTGTTCAATGGTATCAGCGACCGAGCCTCCTTCTCAGCCTCCCGCCTCTGTCGCTCCACCGCCAAGCGCCTCTGCTCAGCCTCACGCGCAGCTCGCTCCTCCGCGACGCTCATTTCCCGCACCACCGCCACAGGATCACCCTTCAGCGGCTCCATAGGTATCAACGCAGAGAGCCTGTCCCTCATCCGCCCATACCCGTCAAACCGCTCCATGCCCCTACCGATATAAGCAACCACCACCTTCCGTTTCTCTTCGTTGTTCCATGCTGCCACACTATCTACCAATGCAGCATAGCTCGCATAGATCAGTTTGCCGATACGTAGCTTGTAATCATTCAGATAGTCTCTAATGTCCTCCCTATATATCAGCAATGGCAGATGTTCACACAGCCCCATCGCAATGGCATACGCAGCGTCAGGCCTCCCCTTCGCCAACACAGCCGGTATCGACTTCTTCTCCCAGCGCTCCAGCAGCCGCAGCATATACAAGAAATCCTCCTTGTTCTCAGGCCGAAACTCCACCTCCTGCTTGAAGTACTCAGCGTAAGCCTCCTCCAAATCCACAGTCAACCCCTTCGGGATATAATCTATCTTCGGGCGCGCCATGCAGCTTCTACGTCTGCGCACCTCGGCAGCTTCATCCAGTCTTTTCTGATGGGCAATACGTTCTTCTTTGTCTCTACGAACCTCCTCCAGCTCTTCTTGAAACTCTGCTGTCTGCATGGTCTCTGCACACAGCAGCTTATCTATCTGCTTTGACAGGTATCTGCTCCATGCCTGATAATTACTTTCATCCACGCAATCAGGGCAGGGAATACCACTCATGCTCCATGTATTTTCTGACAGGTAGAAAATTATGCTATATCTTTTCTTTTTGCTCATATTCTAAATACTTCTCCACCAAACAGTCGTACCCAAACACAAACGTGTCTCTCTTTGCATCCCCATACAGAAAATCCTCGAAACTGGTAAATGAAGACTGAAACATCTGCCCATACAGCATATCGCAAAAAATAAAAAAAATAAAGTTCCCCACCGCAGTATCGCTCTGCGCTAATGCCGCCACTCGGAAGGGGTTGAAAGTTTATTTACTATTACTTATTCTGAAAGAATAATCATGACTTATTCTATAATAGTCAAAGCCAAACTGCTCTATTTGTGGACAACTTATCTGTGCTCCATTTTCGCCAGCCTCCTCCGCTTCCATCAGACGATTTCTGTTGAAAGCATTAACAGCATTGTTTTCTGTTCGTTTTATGAGGTATGACATTAAACATACCTTTCTTTTCTTGTTGTTTATATACGACGATATTGATGGCACCTCAGTTAAGGTTTCCAAGCTCTGATAGAGTTGAAGCTCAACCTTTTGATATTTTCCTTTTGGAAAAACAACAGTTCTTGTTCCATCTTTTTGGGTCTTTTCAATAGGACGAGATAGATTTTCTATTCCGCCTATGGAGCTTGTCACCTCGCACAATAGAATAATATTATAAGTGTCAGTATCTGTCAAGATAAAGTCGCACCTGCGCTTACCATCAGAGATTTTGGTACCTGTATATCTGCCAATATATGTATCATAATTGACTACACTCAAGTTAAATGGATTCCCACAAAAAGACGCGTAACCCTCTTTGTAACCAACAACAAATTGTGTATTGTCCTCTGTAAGGTCAAATTCGCTCAAATTTGTTGTGTTTTCATCACATATACATCTTCTTCCTACGCCATAAAACGCAGGAAGGTCATTTTCCAAGAGACTCTTCATTTTGCAACTGCTTTAATTCTTGGTATTTATCATATATGTTATTGATATCCTCTGAGAGTCTATCCGTGTTGACGTAGTGAATGTTTTTAACTTTCAAGTCAGCTACTCCTCCCGACAGAATCTGGTATACCGAAAGGTCATCATAGCCTACATGTGCACCGTCAATATCCGTCTTGCAGTCGTGAGCCTTCATCAACAGATTCAGAGAATTAATTATATATGGACTATGTGTGGCAAGTACCAATCCTATTTCACGGCTGTCGACCTTTGAATAAAACGCCAATCGTATTATTTCGTTCAACATCTGAATCTGAGATGTTGGGTCAAGACTCAATTCCGGTTCCTCTATATGTATGTGTACATATTTTGGCATATCTGTAAGTTCCATTTCTGGGCGATACTGAGTGGTAAGGTTCTTTTCAAACAACAAGTCAATGATACTACGTTTTTGAGCCAACTTAAAGTCAAAAGCCTGGGCATAATAGTTCATCATGGCTATTAAAGGCGCAGTTGTCTGTATACCTGAAGACGCATGGCGAAGTTCAAACGAAGAGTAATTGCTACCCTTAGGCTTAAGTATAAACTTCTTTTGGTTGTTGCCTCCGCGTTCAACATTCATATCCAAACCGATATAGTTAAGATCAAAATGCTTTATTGCGTCAGTTGCATTGTCAAATTCGGTAAATGTTTCATTAAAAAAGAATCCTAAATAAGCGTTTTTAGCCAATGTGCCTTGACTTGATAGTGGAGCAATTGCACTTCTTGATTCTGCTACCCACACTTCTTTGAAGAAGCATAAGTCCTCGTTGGGTATTATAGCATTGTAAGACAGTTTGCCACCTGAATAACTTACAGAACACGAATTCCCGTTTATAGTAACAACATAATGAATGTATGTATCTGCAGTAACCAGTACACTCATATTATCACGCAGCAAATCCCTGAATCTAAAGTTTATAACATTCTCTTCTATATGCGAGTTATGGAAATAAGCTCTGATAGAAAGGCGTTTGAATATGTAGCGCATTAATACAAGAGCCTTCATAAGCGTACTCTTGCCACTTGCTGAATTTCCGACAAACACCGTTAGCGGTTTTATATCGATAACGCCAGTATCTTCAAGAGGTCCTAAGTTCTTTATATGTATTGTTTCGTGAATCATAACCTTAATTATTTAGCAGATAAACTTTAAAATACAAAGATAAACTTATTTCTTGAACTATGCAAGAATGCAACCTCAAAAAAGCTGTGATGATAGTAATAATATGGAGAAATAGAGTGCCGGTCCAATCCTTCAGGTTGTCCATAATGTCGGCCTTGCCACGCCCACACTTGTTGTGGGTGTTAACGAGGAAGACGGGGATTCCTGTTGTCACCGAGCGATACTGAATCAGATAATGTCCCACCATACAAGGGTTCTATCATTCCACAGGCAGCCTGGTGTCAGTCATCCATCGTGGCCGCAGCCATCGGAAAGCCACCCTGCGCCATCTTCTTTATCTGACGGTTGAACGGCTGATGGAGAACGTACTTCGCGTTTTCCATCTTGGCAACCAGCTCTGCCGTGGCATGGCTCTTCCAAAAGAGGCCCTCATAACAGTCAGCTTGTACTGTCGGTCCACTCGGATCATCCGTCACCTGACAAACTTTAGCCATAAGCCTACACGGTTATGCCAATATAAGCCCGAAGCTGATCGACACTGATGTCAGCAGGAAGAATGAGCGTCACGCCATTGGGATAGACCAGTTTTAGATAAGGACGGCGGGAGGGGCGACTATTCGCCGCAACACACATCTCTTTCGCCTCACAGTCACCGACCACAACCTCGGCGAACTTTGGCTTGCTGTTGTTGAATGCTTTCTTGCCTTGTACCATAATTTGAACATTTTAAATCACGGTGCAAAGGTGCGAAACTTTTTCTAGGCGCGCAATACGGCTTTCACCGAATACTTACTCTAGCTCTTATAATCAAAACATTGTCCATAATAGCTAAAAGGACATCCCGAAAAAGAAAACTGCTCGCTATTATTTCCTCGATAGTTTACTTCTTTCTTTCTATTTGAACAATGTATACCTGACAAAGTCTTTTTGGCTCTTGCCAACACTTTTTGGCGATGACGATCTAATTCCCGCATTTGCTTTTCCGACCATGGATTCTTATCCAACAAAGAAAATGCACTCATCCAACTATGGATGTTCGCATTGTTGCTATAATTCCATAATTCTATTCGCCCAACGCTAGCCGCAATCAACCTTTTTTTCAAACTGGTCAAAATAGTAGCGGCACAATACCTTGGCATTTTTCCTTTTTCATAGGGCAATAGCAAGTCATTGGCAATTCTCGTCTGTTTCTCCATTTGTTTGAGAAAAGAAGACTTGCGAATTCTTAGATTTCCACACCAATTGATATCAAAGCCAACGAACGTTATCCACGGATAGGCATCACTTCCTCCTTGTGCCCATTTATAAGGTCCCCTCGTCTTTCCTTTCCAAAACTCTCTCATATGCTCCAAGACAATAGGCTGGTTAGGATGAGCTATCAATTTGGAAGCAGCAATTGCAGAATTGTAAGATTCAAAAGTGGCCACGACCTCGTTTTTATCTTCTCCTATCAAAATCATATCATCACAAAAGCGACAATAAATCATGTCCTTTTCTCCAATAGACTCCAATACTTTGGTATCCACCGAATGCATCACGATATTGGCTATCAATCCTGACAAGGCACCACCTTGCGACACTCCTACACGGTGTTTTTTCTTTTTGGCTTGCTTCCTGTCAAGCAAGGCTTTCTCCACCCATTCTATCCTACAACGACAACCATTCTGGTTCTTGATGTTCTTCCAAAACGGATGATCAGCTTGTTTCTGATTATGTACAAGGACATTACTGATAAAATCGAAACAATCAACATAGTAAAAGAACCACTTCCTTGCCATAGCAGCCGCAAATCGCCCTATTCTCTTTTCTCGTTTTGCCTTATCCAGCAAAGCTCTAAATCGTTCTTTTACTATTCTATGCGAAATCGTATCATAAAACTTTTGCATATCACATTCCGCCACATACAATTCCTTGTTAGAATGCTTTATTCTATACTCCCTTATGGCTTCCACTGCATTCAAATGCTGTAGAGTATGATTCTGACGGGACGGCTTTCTAAAGGCATACGAACAATCATGAAAATAAGGGTCAAACAAATCTGTCAAATACTTATTAAGCAATGAAAAAATGATCTTTAAGTCCAAAGGAAAAGAACACACAGGCCTACACACTATATAATCAACATCATTCTTTCTCTGCCTCTTTTTCTCTATTACCGTTACTTTGGGAGGGGCTATACCTTGCCTTTTTCTATATACCCGTTGTACTATCTCGTCCGCTTTTTCACATAGCTTCAAATACCATTCTTCCTTGCATCCTCTTCTTTTCGCCTTCAGATAGGTACATCTTAACCTCTTTTCGTTTCTTGCAAGCGTATCAAGACGCTGACGCTCCCTTCCTATCCCGCACCAGCGCTTCCGTGGAGGGAACAAATCGTATAATCCATCATTAATTCTACCAACCCGATTATGCAACGATTGACGACTGACAAACTCGTTTTTCTGGTCTCTTTCAGCTTGTTGTTCAGCCAATTTGCAACGATATTTTATCAGTTTCATCACAACTTGGTCTCTGTCAATAAAAAAAGAACTTGGCATAGGAAAAAGGAATTGCTAAGACAAACGTTCAACAACCCATAGAGTTGTCTTAAAAAATACAGAAGAGATATGATCACATCATAACTGCATGATAGGAATGCACCTTCTATTCATTTTTCATGCAAAAACTTACCGAAGCATAAAAAAATGCCACAGTCTTATCTGTCCAGCACGATTCCTTTTTTCCTAGCCAAGTATTTTATCGTATCGATGCTACACATTCCCTTGTTGTGTGAGTAAGCATCCCATATCAACTTTTCGCTTTTTTGTTCATTGTGTTTTGCACCATCCAGCCTACACAAGGCAAGAAACAACTCTCTACCCTTATCAGGATGTACGCTTGAAGCTATTGAGAAAGCCACTTTAACCCAGTTTTCCCATGTATCTGTTATTGAAAGATTCTTCCTCGTCAACTTTTTTAATATCAATGTCAACAAACTTCTATTATATCCGTTTGAAACATACCCTGTTGTCTTCCCGCATATTTCATTCCAATCTTTGGATTCCGTGACCTTCATAGTCGTATTTCGATTATTATTCGGCTTCTCTACTTTGTCATCTTTCTGAACGAAGAAAGCCATTGACTCCTCCTTTATGACCAGCTCCGAATCGGATGACATATAACACAATCTACAGATATCCGACCCGCTGCCGTCCAAGGCCACCCCATAGGTTGAAATCATATAGGTAAACAATTGTCTGAAAGCCGTTTTATGTTTGTCTTTGCTGGGAACTGCGGAAAAGGAAGCATCGTAATCCAAGCAGACAAGACCCTTATACCCTCTACCTGAAGGCGACAACCAATACGAGGCAACACACGGCTCCATTTGTAATGTTTTCTCAACTCCACTCATTTCCCCATCAGAAAGCTTGTCAATATCTATCACCAGCAGATTATTGTATGAGACACACTCTTCGGCCTTATGACCATGAGCAAACACTCCACAAAAAGTCACCGCAGGGAGCTGCCCCTTTATTTCTTTGTACTTGTTTTCCTCATCCTGAGCCAAAAAAGCTCTCGCCTTTCCCATCTGCTCACCATAAGCACGGGATTTGATGCCGTGCAAGACCCTCCCAATAGTCATGTCAGAGTGCTTTTGAGCTTTGACATTCAAGAAAAAAGAGACAAGATACTGTTCAAGGTTATCTTTCCGAACTATCATAATCTAAACTTATCCAAAGACACGGTTAAATATTTATCAAATAAGGCAACAAACAGCTTGTCTATTATTATCAGCATAGCAAACCGAATAAAATAGTTCTCCAAGATGTAGTCCTTTCTTTGCAGTATGTCTAACGATGGTAGGTTTTGCTCGTGCGACCTAGTATTATGGGCACAACGGTTACGGTGTTTGAATACAGATTCATACACTTGCTTTAATGAATAGTTACCACATACTTGTTTGCCATGCGCCTTCCTTTTCTTGCCACAATTATCACAGTGTGCAAAAAAATCAAATCCTTTTCTTGTATGAGACATCAAACACTCCTTGCCACAGTTTCCGAACAATTGCATATACTCATTATACTGCCTCCGCAACCATCCTTTTACTAGACGTTGAGCGCAGAAGTTCTTCATGCACAGATTTGTGCTTGACACAATGTCTTCGAGTTCGTTATCAGATAGCAACCCTAGGCTTTCTTCCCCAGACAATCTCTTGACAGCTTTAGCCAGGTCATCAAAGACCTTTACTTTATCCTCATACGAAGAAGCCTCTCCAATTTGTTCTTTCTTGAAACGGCGATATCGTAATTCGTAATCATCTGTAGCCAACTCCCATAATATGCATTTCACCTTTTGCTCTTGAAAACCTGTCATTCTCAAAAACAAGGACTGCATCAAATATTCACTTAGAGGATACGTCTCCAATCCATCATCAATAAGGGACATGGCACAACACCCCTCGTCAAGAATAGAAGTAATAGGAGTCAATATGAACTTTTCATGCTTTCTCATCTTGCAATAGAGTATTGGCTGTAAATGTTGATAGATTCTGTAATGCGCTTTCTCATATATTTGAACAAAGCAGGCGCTTGCGTGTGATTATCTTCATTGCGCATAGAATCTATTCCTAGCATTATTTCCAGGTATAAATCATCTCTTCTTGAGACGTCAATTTTTTTATGACAAAACAACACTTCGTATATCAGACCAAAGAAAAACATATCCATATTAATGATCGAAGGGTATTCTTTGGGAAAATCCAATATCTCAAGCATCTCCCTCAACACATCCATGTCCGCAGCATATTCTCCTCTCGGAAATACACTTTCAAAAGACCCAAACAGGTCTTCGTATTTTTTGTCAACAACAGAATACACATAATTCTCAATGTAGTTTTCTATCTTGCGTCCACCGAACCCACGACCCACTTTGTTCACATTCTTCTGCTTGCTATATGCTGCCATGAAGCATAAATATCTCACAAAATCAAACCGTTGTGTCTCACCTACAACCCTTATAGAGTAATCTTTTGCAAAATCAGGCTCAAAAAAGTTTTTCAATTTTTCCGTGAGGAAATAAAGAGACCTTCGGCTTTCGATGGCCAACAACTTCTCCCCTTGGATATTAATCTCACGAAATGTTTTAGTATAAAACTTCTGTTGTTCTTCCCCTTCAGCCAACGGCACAATATAAGAGAATCCAAGGAACGTGTTTTCAAAGAATTCATCATCCACCTTCAGATCGATCGGCCTATAGTTTCCTGGCTCTATTTTAGAGACTATCTCGCTCTTACTTTTCCCTTTATCAGTAAGCATCGTAAAGGTCCATTCCAATACATTATCAAACGGATCCTCTCCATCGTCTATCGGTTGCTCGTCTCCATTAGCCAAAGCCTTCAACCGCGCCTTGTATTTCTCCTTGTCGGGGAATATCCCCAAATATGCAAGAAGCAAACTTGTCAAGCGTTGCTGACCATCAATAATATAATTACATTTACGCCCGTCTTCAAATTTAAACGCTCCAAGAGTTATTGGGGGCACAAAACGTTTTTCTTTGAAGGTCATAATCAAGTTTGACAAATTCTCTTCTTTCCAAACAAAATGCCGTTGATAACTTGGAAGTAGTATTTTCTTTGTCAAGATCAACTCTAGCCAATAAACTATTGAATATTCACCGTAAAAAACCTTATTATCCATGGTTTTCCCCTTTATACATTTCACAATCCCATCTCCCCCATCACCTTCTCCACATCCTCCAGCGGCACATTCAGCATGCGCGAGACGTAGAGCGGTGTAATGACCTCCATGCTTCCCGACTGGCGTTCCATGCCAATCAGATACTCGATGTTCTTTTTGAGATCGCCGAGGCTGTTGGAGAAAGGCGCTGCAGTAGGCGAAGCCTGCTTCTTGTTCTCCGCCTCCTTGGCCCTGAAGGCATCCAGCGTCTCGCTACCGTCCTCACCAAACCTTCTGTCCTTCGCCTCGAAGATGACAGAAGGCTCCAAGACCTCTACCGTGTGCCACGCCCCCTGCGGCACCACACAACCGTAGCTACCAGCGGTGGGATCAAGCAGGATGCGGTCCGTCTCGTTGCCCTCATTGTCATAGACCACCTCCACCAGCTTCCCACACAAGAGGAAAACATTCTCCGTGCTCTGCGGATGACGGTGAATAGGCACAACCGTCCCTGGCAACAACGCATTGAGCATACGCTGCGAATGATCCCCCTCAGACGTACGCAAGTCATAATTCTGTCGCAAGCGAGGATTCACTTGAGCCTGATCAAAAAGCCCATCAATCAACTCTTTATTTATTTCCATAACCATATATAATCAAATAAAGGGCACACGCCTCCCCAACCCGTAAAGGAAGGCGGAAGCAGAATGCCCTAACAACTCTAATAGCAATATCGCGTTAATATCTACGCAGCACCACTTGGAAAGCCTCAGCATACTTGCAGCCCCACTGACTGCCACGCATTGCCGCCAAGCCCGTGATATACTCCACGCTGCGAGGATGAGGATACGGACGCATTACCCCGCGATACATCGACAACGCCTTGCATTTCGCCTCCACACCGTCCTGACCTACCTCCACGTAGCAGTTCGGACGAAACAGATTCATGGCGTCGTTGATTGCCCACTCCGAGCACGAAGGCACCTCCATATACCAAAACTCCTTCACAGGCTTCACCGTCGGCTGGCGCTGAAACAACCGTATTGCCTCCTGGCAAGCCATGGAAGTCTGCAAGTGATCATTGTTGGTATCAGCAGGATGATGCGTTATCACAATATCCGGCTCACTCTCCCGAATAGCACTTTCTATGAACTGCACCAACTTCAAATGCGGCACAGTATTCATCTCGATATTCGGAAACGTCGCCTCATACTTCTTGCCCACGCCTACATAATTCGTCGCTGCATCCGTATCACCTTCCAACTCTGCATCCGAAGGACGGAAAGCTCTTGCTTTTGCCTCTGTACACATAATGGCTACGTCAACCTCGTCGCCTTCATGCGACCATTTCCACATTGATGCACCAGCCCCGAGAACCTCGTCGTCGGGGTGAGCCACCACTAACAAGTATTTCATTATTATTTGTCTAAAAATCACGTTATTGATTTGAATCCAACCAGCCTCTCTCATTCAAAACGTAGGAGACCATCAGCTTTCAAGGAGCAAACTTTCCGTTCATAAACCTTATCATCGTCCGTAATATCACCTATCAGTAAAGAAGAAAGAGGGTTATGAGTTTCTATTTTCCTCTCAACTAGTTCACGGTTATAGTTAGCATAACAATAAACACAATGATGACAACAAGTATTATACTCGCCAATATCTACACTTTCAACACATCCACATTCTTTTCTTTGATTCTTATCCTTTTTTACATTCAATGCACAAGAACCAATGATATTTGAAATAAGTAGAAGATCAATGCAAGCACCATGTTCTATGCCATACCCACTAAGGTCAATATGTTCTGCACAAGTTTGAATTATAAAACCATAACTATTAGCTATAGACACAAATGATTTAGCGAGAATTTGAATTTCCGCATCACTAGGCTCTCGTATATTCAATCTTGACGTATTAGTTTGTACTCTTTTGTACAAATCTATAAAACTTATCACACATCTATTGGAAAACCCAGATAATCGTTTAGCGATCTCCTCAAAATACCGAATATGATAAGCAACATCCATTCTATCAGACAAGAAAATAGGATCATATCGCCATATCACTTTTTCTGGGCCTATTTTATCAGACAACTCACGAAAAGTATCAAAAACACTCCTTTTCAGTGGTACTTCCTCCTCAATATGCTTATCATAAGGATTTACAGTAAATTGAAAATAGTATTTATAACCAAACAACTCATCCAATCGACCTATCATTGCTCTTGGATTTTTCGTCCAAAACACTATACAATCCACCACACTGGGGCGAATGTCAATTCTACTAATCCGATGAATATTCATCGGATTACGCACATCTACAAACCCAGCCTTAATTCGATAAAAAAACCAATCGGAATAAAAAGCTGGTATATCCGTCCTTCTACTAACACTAAGTATCATTTGTGCTTTAAAACAATAAATACCTGTTTGGACCTACAGCGCGAATTACACTTCACAACCCTATTCTTCTCACTTAAGGGAAACACCAAGTTGTCACTCCGATAAACTTTCCATTTACACCCTCTAGCATAGTTATCACTAGGGAAAGCATAGGCTTTACACCTTATTGATTCGAGACTATTATTACATAATGTTGCATTTTTAAGCAATTCTACCAATCGAATTACCATCTGAAATCCAGAATTCAAGCGATTGTCATTCCCATAAAATCTTATATCATTAAAAATGATACTGCGCACTCTTTTGTCAATACAGAAATCCCGAATATCCTCTAAAAACTTTTGTTTTTGATTTGACGTCTGGAATTTCACGGCATCAGACAACAAATAGTTCAAAATCAATATATCTACGTTTTTACCACCTTGCCAATCACAGAACATATCTGTCGTATAAAAGTTGATGGTATGGGGAGAATTCGCAAACACTTCTTTACTCAGACTTTGTACAGCATTCCATACTGGGCTTTGATCATAACCTTGGTAATCTAACGTAAAGTTTGGAGCTACATCCTTCCATGCCTTTATTATTCCAAACACTTCTGAACCTGGGCCACACCCTAAAGATGCACAAGTCACCCTTCTTGTTTTATTATTAGGATAACGTTTTAACAACAGTGCTACTTCTGATGCAAATCTATTAAAAAACTGCAAGACATAATGACAAGTAATCTTTTTACAACTATATGTAAATCACGGCTGGTCAAATTGAATATGCTTCAAACACGCCGTACAATCACCTTCTTCACATTGACAAGCCTTACAAAAACGATTCAACGTACAGCCCTCATCACACTTCGGCATTTTTATATAGGTGTCATAACACCTTGCTATAAGGTCATCAAATTCTTTCATATTCCAACAAATAATACTTTATACCACATATTCGCCACCTCGTCGCCCCCATGTGACATTTTTCACTCTATACCTTAAAATGCCGAGGTTTTAGCATTTTTGCAAAGGTTGTCCATATAAAACCAGACACAAAACTATCGCTGTAGCAAAGTCGATGCTTCCAACGATTGTGCCAAAAGCGCCTTGGTTTTACCCAAAGACCACTCAGGAGAGTTCCATCTTCATGTTCTGAGAATTCCGGAGACAGTATATCGCCCAGTACTCGACAAACTAGACCTTCATCTTTTTCAAAATCATGAAAAAAGTCCTGTCGCATCCCGAGATATTTCACACCAATCGTACTAAAAATACTCGCAAGGCGTTCTAATCCATATTTTCTAAATCTTGAACACAACAATTCCCAATCAATGGAGTCATGGTGCTTGCGAATAAACAACAACCAATCAAGAAGATGCCGAAGGGTAACTTCTGTGGAGGCAAAATGTCCCGAGCAATGTTTCAATATAAACAAGGCATTGAAATCATCAGAAGGATAGTACAAGTTCTTACATTCATCCCTTTGAACATATGCTTGTGAAACCAAAAACTTAAACAGTCTTTCCATTTTGTGACTTGAAAAGTGGTCATAAGCGTTGATAAAATCAAAATGATTCTCAACAGATATACCTCCGTAGGTAAATACCGTATGATGATGGTGCGTGTTATCAATTATTATGTTTAACTTCTCCTTCACTACTTTATCCGCTTCTTTCCATACTCCTTTCTTACCAAACGCAGGGAACATGCCCATTCGCCCCAAAAAAATATCAATATCTCCAACAGGTCTATGTTCTGGTATAGGCCAACAACTAGAAAGGCCATAGCCTTTCAGAAGCATCATCATGTAGCCATTTTCAGCATAAAAGATTGCCAAGTTGCGGATTTCATTTTTATGCCTTTGGTAGGCTTTCTCCATAAGTACCACCTGAGCAATTGCATTATAAAGTGTTGCCCCTGTTGGGCGTTTTTCTTTCGGCAACGTGCTTATAGCATCCATAACTATTGCCAGCACACCTTGTCGAGCAGCCAAGGCCGTCACATCTGGCCAGTTGACAGCATCAAAAACGCTCAAATCAAGTTTGTAGTCATCGTTTATGGCCCTTGCTACAAGCTTTAATAGAATTATTTCAGACCGAGTCACGCTCTTATTATTATATTTTGAAGTTTTCTATTACATCCATTGGTTGCCATCCTAATTCACGTTTGGCTTTTTCGTTGCTCCATGTGTCCGAAGTAACAATTTTCTCCAAACGGGAAGAATTGATAGGGAAGAAAGAGAACACGTCACCAATTAAAGCTAAGCTTTTTGCCATCCAGTAAGGAATGCTAATAGGCTTTGATTTACCAAGTTGCTTGGCTATAGTAGCTTCCAATTCTCCAAATGAAGGGTTGTGGTCGTCACATACATTATATATTCCACCTTTCTTTGCAACAAGAGGGACTAGACGTGCTATGTCATCCACCATCAAGACGCTCTTTCTGGCCTTACCTCCAGCAATACTAAGATATGCGCCTGTACGAATGCCGTTAATCATTGCCCCCAAATTTCCGGGGGCACCCTTACCTGCCAATAAGGATGGACGTAGAATACCAAGAATTACATTATGCTTGTTGCACCATTGCGTAAGATATTCTTCAGCTTTTATCTTGCTGTCAGAATAAGGCGAGTCGCCTACTAATGAGCGACTGTCTTCTGTATCCATATTTCCTGGTTTATCTCCATAGACATTCATTGTCGATATGAATATAAAAGCTTTGGGTACGCCCACTTTTTCCAAGGCTTCACATAAGTGGATTGTTCCAGTGAGATTAACGTCATAAAACGCTTTTTTCTCAGCTTCTGTCTTTGGATATATATGTGCTTTACCTGCAGCATGAAGAACTATGTCATAACGTCCGGGCAGTTCGGGTATATCAGACACGAAATTCGCTTTTATCATATCTGCATCCATAATGCCAATAGTTGTTACTTCATAGTTTTCATCTAATATGGGTTTTATGTTTCGTCCGAGGAAGCCAGTTCCTCCTGTAAATAAAAGTTTTTCCATATAAACAAATTATAATTGAAGATTACACCTACCAATACCAAGCCTAAAATAACTTTTTTAAAACTATTACTTAAAATTATCCCAGTTCTTAATCACCTCATCCCAAGGACCACGATCTTCCTTGTCATAAATATATACGCACTTGGCATCCTTGAAGTCACGAAGCCATTCTGCAATAGAACACATGCCACCTTCTACTCGTTTTGCATAATCAATGACTTCGCTCATTGATGTAAAAGGTTCAAACTCCTTGCGGTCTGCAGGATCGATATATCCATTTTCCATACCTTTTATCCAAAGATAAGGCAAAGGCATACCTGCAAATTTACAAGTTGGATTCCAAGCGGAAGCTCGGAAATTTGTTTCCATAAAGTAGAAGGTTCCATCCTTGTCTATCAAGAATTCAACTTCAAACACACCTTCAAAGCCTATCTCTTCAAACATTGCCTGAAGCTTAGCTTCCATATCTTTGTCCTCAAACATCTTCACATCATGATAAGGACTATAATAACCTTGGATAAGGTACTTCCACTTCATTTCTGTGATAATCTGCATCTCCTTTCCTTTGTTGATACAGTAGCCTTCTAATGCCATTTCATTTTGTTTATCTACGAAATGCTGAATCATAATCAGAGGACTTTCTATCTTACCAATAGCCTCTTTCAGTTCCTTTTCATTTTGACAGATGTATACATCTCCTTTCCAAGAACCAGAATTAGGCGAAATGTCTTTAGTTATAATTGGATACCACAGATTTTCAGGGAGTTGATCTTCCTTACTGATGACATAGCTATCGAGCACGTTAAATCCGTGTTTCTTAGCAAGTTGCTGGATATTGTACTTGTCCATGAACTCGTTGATTCGTCCCGTACGGCCAGCATTATAAGTTATAAACTTATCTTTCCATTCATCGTAGTGCTCATCAAAATAGCCTACAGACTTATCATCTGAGAATACAATATATGGTTTTTTGCCTGTTTCCCACGCAAAATGACCATATTTTTCCATTAGTAAGTTGAAGCCTTCTGAAACTGAATCTACGCGATACAAATCAGAGACATACTTGCTCTTAGTGGCAACTTCATATCTACGCTTTACAGATATGTAAACAGGGTTGATCCCATTCTCGCCAAGGGCACGAATCATATTAAGTGGGTTGTAGTGTTCCAGTGCAAAAACAATGCACAGGTGACCGTTGTACTGATTGTTCATATTCTATTTAAAAATGTTTAAATTATTTCTTTGCTTCGTCCTTATACACATTTTTCCCAAGGACAACTGTGGATATAATACCAAAGAAAGTCTTGATGTCTAATAATAACGACATTCCATCTACATACTGTGCATCCATTTCAAACTGAGTCTCACGATCTGCAGTAGCTCGTAAATCAAGATCTACAGTACAGAACATTCCTGGAAGCACATCATAGCGGTGCACATAACGCTTGTTATTCTTGTAAGGGGCAAATTCAAAATCCAAAATCGGACGAGGTCCGATAATTGCCATCGTACCATTCAGGATATTGAACATCTGCGGTAACTCATCTAAACTTGTACGGCGCAAAATAGCCCCTACTTTTGTAATACGGCTGTCACTTTCCGAACTTGCAATGCCTCCCTTTTCAAAAGCTCCCTGACACATTGTCCTGAATTTGTAGCAAGTAAATGGTTTCATGTTCTTGCCCATTCTAATTTGCTTAAATAGAGCAGGACCTTTACTGTCGCATTTGATGATGATAGCAATGATAATCATCGGTATAGCACATACAATAAGTCCACATAAAGCCAAAGCGATCGAAACAAATCTCTTTAAAAAACGTCTATACATCTGTTATACAATTAGCCTTCTTGATTAATTTTTGTCTATTCTGATAAAAGCATTCCTTTATATACTCTGCACCAAAGTCATTTTTAACCGTTGTATATACATTGCCTGACATCGTTTTATATTCTTCTGATGTTTGAGATAATGCTTTACTCATTGATTCAAAGAGCGTTTCGACAGACTTTATTTCGCAAACGAAACCTGTTTTGCCCTCTATAATCAAATCGATCATTCCATTTATCTTTGTCACAATAGATGGAACTCCGAGTGCACCAGCCTCAAGGATAGTATTCGGAAACCCTTCTCTATAACTTGGGAGGACAAAATAATCGCTAGCCGCTACATACCTTTCCGGATCGGATACGGAACCTGTGAAAACTACATTATCCATGGCTTTCACCTTTTCAAGCAAGTCTTGATCTAAAGAATCAATTTCATCTGGAGCACCCAAAATAAACAGAAATGTGTCTTTGCGATTTATTCTAAGGAATGCCTCCATCAGTTCGTTAACGCCTTTTTGAGGTACAATACGACCAACAAAGCTGAAAACCTTAACATCCTCTGGTATTTGAAACTGCTTTCGAATTTCCTCCCTCCATATTGCTTTCTTTTTAATATCGAAGCGTTGCAGACTCACACCTTGAGCACTACCTTTTCCAAGTACTACTCCTTTATTCGGTTTAAAGAGGCCTTCGCTGATAGCCCATTCCCTATTTAAATGACTGTCTGGCTGTACACTTGTAGAAAGTAGACACGTGAAATACTCCATAAACTTGAAGAATTTTAACTTAATACCAGTATAATCGGTATATGGAACACCCCATTGGCAGAAGATTCTTACAGGCACGTGTGCCATCCAAGCCGCAATTGAAGCGTACAAGCCTGCATTTGATGATGCATACTGAACAATATCAAATCTCTGTTGTTTAAATATCTTGTATAGCCTATAAGTACACTTTATCACTTCTATAGGTGACACTGCACCTCTACCCATTTCCACAGGAATGTAGGTTATAGGCGCAATAGCATCATTACTGAAGTTGTCACAAGGTTGACAAATTAGATAACAATCATAATCCCTTTCTGCTACATAGGAAAGAGTTGGCACCATTATTTTTGCAGTACCAGGACGAGTGGTTATTCCACAAATCTTTATTTTGCTCATCATTTTATTACATTTCTAATCTTCTTTTGCAGAAGGAGTGTAGTAAGTTTAAGTCCAAACAGCTTATATACAAAGTTCACTTTCTTCACTTTAGGATCTTGAGTATATTTCAACAAGTACTTATATTGCTTCAAATACTCGTATTTTTCTTTCGCTATTTGTTTGTCTAAGAATTGTAGATAGCCGAGTATAATGCTATACTCATATGCTAGAAACGACAGAATACAGTCTTTAGCTTCTTTGCTAAACGAACGTTTGTTAATCTTTTGCAACTCAGTCTCTACAATATTTATAAGGCTATCAATATTTCTCTGACCGATGTTGTGCGTAATAGAACCTGTCACTCCCTGTCGATATGCATACACGTTTAAGTTTACAAACATACACTCCTTGCAGCAATCCAACAAATTGATAAACCAAGGGATATCTTCTGAAAGCTGCCCCTTAATGAATGTTAGATTATTGTCTACAACAAACTGCCGTTTCATCATTTTCATGCAAGCGCTCATTACCATAGAGCTAGTATAGGTAAGTAGTTTTACTGCTTCATTCTTTTCTCTTGGCTTTGAAAGTCGTTCGTCATATAAAGCCCATGGAGAAAAATTGTCCTTGTCAGAATAGTAGTAGCTGCAATTGAAATTGATGAAATCTACATTTGGATTGTCAATTGCAACTTGCACCAATTTTTCAAGGTCATCGTTGTGCATCCAAAAATCATCGCTATCCACATAGATAAGATAATCACCTGTTGCAAACTTGGTTCCGTAGTTACGAGCGTCACTCAAACCTCCATTCTCTTTGTGAACAGCTTTGATACGATTATCTTCAGCTTCGTATTTGTCACACAATGAAGAACATGAATCAGGTGATCCGTCATCTACAAGAATTATCTCTATGTTACGGTAGGTCTGACATGTAATACTCTTCACACAACGGTCAAGGTATTGCTCTACCTTATATACTGGTATTACAAAACTAACTTTCATTTTTTCAGTTTGGTTTATATTTGTCTCTTTATTATTGGACACCTGCAGCTGTAAGAAATTCCTCAAAACTTGCAAACATAGCCTTATGATGCTTTTTATAAGCATTATATGATGGTCCTAATTGAGATTTTATAAGATCTGAAATCTCAGGATATTGATCAATTTTATCACCATCTACAAACAGCACAAATTCTTCGCGGAAATCTTCAATTTTTGGTTTCCTGTTAAATCTTTGTTGAATGCTTACTGCATAATCAAAAGCCTCCTTAATACATTTAATTTCACGTTTACTATGAAACTCATCAATATTCATAATCACTCGACAGGGTGATCCCGTGGCAATAGAATTCGAAGGTATATCTTTGGTTACAACACTATTTGCACCAATAAAAACATTATCCCCAATAGTTACACCTTTTAGAATAGTTACATTGTATGCGGTATTGACATTGTTTCCAATCTTTATACGGCCACTCGAAGGAAGGAACTCTCTACCCGAGTAAATGAACGTTCTTGTTACCCAATCATGGGTTAAAAGTGTCAGGCCCTTATTGAAATAGCAATCATTACCAATAGTTATTAAGCTAGGGCGTGTCAAATCGATTTCAGTTGAAAAAGGTCTGAATTTATTACCCCCCCCGATTTCTATTCCACTATTTCTTAAGTAATTCACATATGTATGATTTGAAAAACGACATACGTAGCTCCAAATTTTATAGATTATACGATTTGTTATCATTTTATATTTGACTTTATCCAATTAATACTATCCTGTCTTAAGTAGTCCAATTTATCTTTAACTGCTGTTATATCATACTGTGGTTGAATGGATTCAATTTCAGAATTAATTCTTACAATGCAATTATCAGCGCCGCAAGCTTTCAATAGAGAAGACTGCCTATCATCGCCTACGTTGTCCGGCACTATAGATACAAGTGGAATTCCAAAGCTGAGAGCAAAGGCTGTTCCATGAAAACTTGATGTTACGACAAGACTTGCATTAGCGAAAAGATTTATAAACTGTGGTATTGTAGAGTTATCCGCATCAATAAAATCAATATCCTTACAATCTTTTGAATCTCTGATACCCTCTAATGCCACTACATCACATTTCATTTCCCTACTAAAATGTTTCACTACTTCGTATATATATGGACGTGGCTCAAAGGCATAAGCCCACATATAATACAAAATATATGGCTTTCTACTTATCGTGAGAGAAGGGAAACTTTCAAGCCATTGTTTTTTATTCAGTAATAGCGTAGGGTCTAAAGTAACTTTTACTGGTTTGGCAAGCCCTAATTGATCATGGATGATAGCTATACCATGACTTTCTCTCACTGATATAGCCGAAAAACGGCTCAACTCCTTTTTGAATACAGAAGCATATTTGTCTGCAATTGTTTTGGTTGCAAAACTTGAAGATAAAGAATAACGTTTCTTATCTGAAGGAGCGAACTGCAACAAAAAACATGGATCACCTAAAAGATATTTAGTATTCCAAACTTGATCACTTCCAACAACAAAAGCATCATAATCTTTCCAATTATATTTTTCCAATTCTGCTTGGCTTTCAAAAGGAGGAGTAAAGTTCAGAAAATTATTTCTGAATCGTTTAAGTACTGCTGCTTTACATTTTGGCATCAATAAGGTCTTAAGAGGATAAAATCGTTCTCTAAAAGAAGGGTCTCTTCCTATTTCTTTATAATATCTATCATTGAAATAGTTATATTGAATTACCTTCACCTCATGCCCCAAACTTTGGAGTATTTTTTGTGTCGCATAAGTTTGCAACACAGAACCATAATTAGGAACATGATATATTGTTATAAGTCCTATTTTCATTTGACGATCATCCTTTTAATTTTAGCAATTACTTTAATTGAAAAAACAAGCGATTTGAACCGAAAAGAATCTATCGGTTTGCCTTTCTTCAAATAATCCATTACAAAACTGCTAAAAGGCTTAGCGCATGCATTTTTTCTCATCTGACCTTCTGTCACAATATCCAAAGGTTGCTCCTTTAGAGTTACACCATTAAGACCTTGTACAATATTACGGCCTTTTTCAGTAAATGCTATTAAAGCAATAGTTCGTTAAAATTTGAGACAATGGCTAAGCGGCTTTACGCTGCCCAGCC
>ERZ780000.190-NODE-190-length-26075-cov-6.364527_pt1 | contig 26075 bp, 20 predicted proteins | sample MGYA00511089_ERZ780000 | MGnify/ENA primary metagenome ERZ780000 (study PRJEB29588, sample SAMEA2146321) | human gut metagenome | biome: human gut; feature: human-associated habitat; material: faeces | place: Denmark | collected 2008/2010 ...
GCCAATTCGCCATCCATGGCTCAGTGGCGGCTTGTTTGAACATCGTGTTCAAACACTGCTGTTTTATTTATGGAACATCAAGTATTTCTAAGTTGCAAACATATCATATGCTTCATGAAATTATATATCACAGGTGAACAATCATGTTATATCTCAGGCATATCCAATTATATTTTGCAATTATCTATAACTAATATTACTTCCTCCAGCTCGCGATTCTTAACAATACTTCCTTGTCAAGTGGATATGGGCAAAGCGCAAGCTTCGCTTTATTTTCGGCTACAATATCAACAACCTGACGGATGTTTTCTTCCGGCAGGATGCCGCAGTCGCTCACAACCTGAAAGAAATCTGCAAACTCGTCCACAGAAGAAAATCCAATTGTCGATAACAGATATTCCTGATCCGCTATATCTGCTTCCCAGATATATCCCGGCAGGAAATATCCGATTGCAATGCCATGCGGCACGCCAAGTTCATACGTGATCGCATAACTTAAACTGTGCGGAATCGTCGTTCCCGTCTGTGCGATCGCCATACCTGCGAGTGTCGATGCCAACAGGAAATTGCTGTAATCCTCGTCTGTCATCTCCCTCATACCAAGCAGGGCATCCTTGCTTCTCGCCCAGACCTTTAGGCCCTGATCAACGAACATCCGGCTGTAATCCGTCGCGGTCGTATTCAGATAACTCTCAATCATATGTCCAAGCGCATCAATCGCGGTCTGTCCAATGACTTTCTTCGATGCAGTCTTCAGATATTTCGGATCCGCCAATGCAAGCACCGGGAATACGCGGTGCGGCAGGGATGCCTTTGTCCGTTTCGCATGGACAGTAAGCACAGCGACGCCCGTCACCTCTGATCCGGTTCCACAGGTCGTCGGAATCGTCACAACCGGAAGTGCCTTTGTATGTGCTGCACTCTCATACAGATACTCCGCATCCTTCTCCGGGTTGGCAAGCATAATCGCAATCGCCTTTGCCGCATCCATCGGTGAACCACCGCCAATCGCAATTACAAAATCCACGCCATTTCTTTTTCCAAACTCGGTCGCTTTCATAACCGTTTCCACAGAGGGATTTTCTTCGATCCCATCATACTGCACATGTTTCTTTCCATATGCATCAAGTGCTGCCTCCACATCTGCAAGCGCTCCATTCGCGCGTGCGGAATATTTTCCTGTCACAATCAGTGCGTAGCTTCCATAGCCTGCCAATTCCTCTGCATGTACCTTTACTGCATCTATCTCCTGGTATACTTTTGTTGGTATGTAATATTTCATATTCTGTCTCCAATCATCTGCCTGATTCCGAAGTTTCCCCGCGGTACAGACTTCTAATAATATGTTATAATGAATATCCATATTTTTCAAGCGTTGCTTTGTGAATTGTTTGTGTTTTGCGCAACCAAAAAGACATGATATACATTTTGATGTGTATATCATGTCTTTCTTTTTACTCAAACAATCTCATCAATACATCATAGACTTCCTTTGCCACCGCCAGTTTGTACATTAACCGGCTTGGCTGCTGTGGAATCTCAACAACATACGACCGGACACTACCTTTCAAGCTTATCGCGAAATATACCTGTCCGGGAACCGATGCATCCGCATTATCCGGATCTGTATTTCCCATCGTTCCGGTGACTCCAATTCCGATGTCCACACCATACATATTCGCGCAGGCGGTCGCCATGGCTTCCGCTGTCTCCTTCGAATACACTGTATACTTATGAATCACCTCTGCAGACACACCCTGCATGATCTTCGTCTCATTGCTATAGGTAATGCTCGCACCTTTGAAGATGGCAGATGCCCCTTCTGTATCCGTAATCAGAGACGCAATCTGTCCGGCAGTCGCACTCTCCATCGTCGTGATCGACATGTTCCATTCGATCAGAAGTTCTGTCAATTTACGATAGTCCTGGCGGATATCTTTTTCCACATATTTTTTCTTGACTGGACGAACCTTCGGTTCTTTCTTCTTGTCTGTTTTTTCCTTTTTTGCATTCTCCTGCTTCTCTGTGTCTGGATTCTGCAAGAGTTTTGCTTCCTCACAGTATGGGCAAACTTTGTATCTGTCTCCGTTATAAAAATGATCATTTTCACATTTTCTGATATTCATAATTTTAACCTCGGTTATATTTTTTCATTTGAAAATTATCTTTATTATAACGTAAGTGCAGGAAAATAACCAGATGGATATTTCATCTAAACTCTCTTTGCTCCACATATCATACAGACATTTGCGAATTCCGAATTTAATCCATTACACATCGCGCATCTCCATGTAGACGCTGCCAGAACGTTTGTCTCCTGAAGATCTGACATATCCATCATGCCATCTCCCATAAGAACGCTTGTCTCACCAGCTTTCATTGAAGCGACATCCTGCATATTGCTCTCTGCTAATATTGGCATCTTCTGTGGAGCAAATGCCACAGAATGTCGTGCCCGCATCCTAGCCCGAATATCCTCCATATTTAAATTCGTACCTGTGCGCTGTTCTTCCGAAAAAGCAAGATCGATATCATTAATCTGATCCGTCTTTTTTTGATCCTGTACAGGCAAAGTGTTCCACCAGGAAAACCCATCTCTGCACAACTCAATCAACATGTATACAGAACCACCTATTTGGATTTTATCCTTATGATTCAAATAACAGCTTTCCGTTGCACGCACATCGTTTACACTAATTTCTCCAGTTGAGCTTTCCAAGTTCAAAACGATTTTCTGCTGCATTATATCAAACGACAGTGTGCAATGATGCTCTGGCAAAACATATGCGTCTCCCTGTATGCAAATCGTATTTTCTGCACTACTTCCAATAAAATTGTCACAGGTAAATATCGGATATTGCTTCCCGTATTCCAATCCGGATACTGCCACCAGCCATCCTACCGGAAGTAAATTCTGTACATGCGACTGCTGTACAACTGGTTGCTGCACAACCGGCTGCTGTTTTTGAGGAACCATATCCTCGTTCTGATATAAAAGTTCACCGATCATACCTGCATCGGTTGGGATATATGCAACCGTATCACCCGCTGTTGCATTTCTTCCATATGCAATTGTTTCCGGCATATTTTCATCAATCTGATAACCCTGTACCGGTTTTGCCTCCTCATCTTGAGGAATATTTTTTGCCGGCTCCGCCTCCTTGCAATGGGGACATGTTTGATATTTGTCCCCATTGTAAAAATGTCCTCGCTCACACTTTTTGATATTCATGTCTATGCATTCCTCTTTTTATCTACCTTGTAAACAGATGTTTTCTCTTGTCAAAATATGATTTGTTCAGCACTACACAAAATGCTGTTACTGCCACAATTATACCACAGCTAATCAAAATCGCACCTATTACATCATCACTCATCGCATTTCCGCCATTCTCGATCCACGCATATGTATTTTCTTCAATAAATACAAGCTGCATCATAATTGCATTATACAGACATAAACATGCTGCAATCATAAAATTGACCAGATAATAGTTTCTTGGACCGCTAGTTTTAAACTCTGCCAACTCATTTCGCACTACTATACAGATAACTGCTGTAGTTATTGCCAAAATTCCCAAAATTACATACTGTATTATAATAGAATCAATGCTATCCGAATAGCTGTCAAACAAACCATCTGTCCATTCCCAATATTGCATATTCGGTTTTGAATCCTGCATATCTGAAACAGTAGAAAATGCCATAAATGCAAGCATTCCACATATAAATGCAGAAAAAAACAGCTGAAAATAAATGACGAACTTATACCATGCCATCGGCTGTTGCGGCATATAATTTCCATACACAGCATTCGCATTTGCATCTGCATAAACCGGTTGCTGATATGGTTGTACATATGGCTGTTGTGCGACTACCTTGTCACCTACCGATATCTCAATCCGACTTCCGTCCTGGAAAGATCGTGCCAGTACTATGCTGTCTCCCATGTTCAATTTTGCCCGCTTCGTCCTGCTTCCATTTACATAGATTCCATTTGTACTGTTCATGTCTTCTATATAATACTGCATTCCCTCACGATATATCACACCATGCACACGCGACACAAAATCATAATTAAAGACAATATCATTATCCGGCTGCCGTCCAAAGCTTACCACTTCTTTTTGAAAAGCTTCAATATTATATTTCCTCTGATTTCCATTTGGATCAACTACTATAATATCCATATTCGTCTCCTCTCCGTGTCTCCTGCCTAAACTTTTCTCAGTCTTCGCAATACAAGACCAGACGCAACAGAAAATCCTACGATAAACAATAGCAGGATTCCCCACACTGTCAGTATATGCTGCAGATTATGTGTAAAAAAGTCCTCTGCCTTATGTACAATTTCAAATCCCTGATCCTGCATCTTCAACTTCAGATCATTCAGATTTGCAGTTGAACCATATCCTTCCATCGACCATCGGCACACTGTCAAATACGATACAACTTCCGTAGCATCCTCCAGATTAAAGATGACGCCCGAAAACAGAATCTGCGGCATAAGCAGAATTGGAGCCACTGTCATCGCCCGATCCGCATTTGAGAACAGCGACGACACAAACAGTCCCATAGCCGCCGCTGCCATAGCCGTTCCCCACGTCGTCATACAATATTCCAGATATGCAGGCATGCAGATTCCCTCCCCGGGATATTTCAACAAAACAGTAAATGTTGTCACAATCAATAATGTCTGAATCAGACATAAAAGTCCCAACACTACCACTTTACTGAGAATATAACTGCACAGATTTAATCCTGTCATATATTCCCGCTTCAATATATTGCGTTCCTTACAAATCTCCTGAATGGAACTTAAGATTCCAATCCAGAAACCACAACACGAAAGCGCAAACAGCAGACTCTTTGTAACCTCATACTGTTCAAATTCCTTTCCATTTGCGACAAGTGTGATCAGATACGCCAGTAACGGGGCCTGTAGCAATAGCAATAACATACGTTGCCTGTCGTTTAGCATCAGTTTTATATATCGTGCACTCAAAACACCAAATTGTCTGACAAATCCCTTTTTCGACGTTTTTTTGATTTTCTCGCTATCGGAACTGCCTCCTGATGTATTCTGCACACTCACCTTTTCTGCATACCGCTTTTGCCAGAAACCAGCATGCTTACTGATCATCTCATATACATCTACAATATCTTCTGTCTGGAAAAACGCCAATGCTTCCTGATATGTTCCACTAAAACACAGCTTTCCGCCAGTTCCCATAAACACAATTTTGTCATACATATCCAGATTCAGCGTACTGTGTGTAACCAGAATAACTGTCTTACCGGAAACTGTCATTCCCTTCAATGTCCGAATCAGACTCCGCTCCGTTCCAGGATCCAGCCCGGAAGCGGGTTCATCCAGGAAGAACAGCTTTGGATCGGTCAGCAACTCCACAGCGATACTTGCCCGCTTACGTTGTCCTCCGGAAAGATTTCGTACAAACGTGTCCTTACGTTCTGTCAGTTCCACTGTATCAATCACTTTATCCACGATTGCATGCAGTTCCTCTTCCTTTACATCCTTTGGCAATCGAAGTTTTGCAGAATAATACAACATGGACTCCACAGTCAGATTATCGTATACAATATCCTGCTGCGGAACATAGCCAATAATATGCTTCAGCATATCGAAATTCTGATACAACCCAACTTCATTTACAAGTACCTCACCTGCTGTCGGTTTACTATAGCCACTGATACAGTTCATCAATGTTGATTTTCCGGCACCGGAACCACCAATAATCGCAACAAGTTCTCCCGGTGCAATCCTCAGGTTCACATGATCACAAATAGTAATATCCTTATGTTTTCCAACACGTTTCTGCACGTTCTTGACCTGTACAGAAATTCCATTTCTTGCACAGACATAGGAAAGGGTTCCATTTGCATAAATGATTCTCGTATGCGATATCAAAATAAAGTCTTTATCCCGAAGATTTACTTTATCATGTATTTTCTTCCCATTGACATACACACCATTTGTGCTGTTTAAATCTCGAAGAATAAAGCCTGATCCATATCTCATCACTTCCGCATGTTTATGCGAAATACTCACATGTTTCAGACAGATATCATTCGTTTCATCTCGTCCCAGGGTAATACATTCTTTCGATGCCAGTTTTGAAAGATCATATTTTACCCATTTTTGTTCCTGTTTTTGAACCGAAAATACAAACAATACCCCTTTCGCTACATCCTTTTTCTGCGCAATAATCCGGATGTAATCCCCGTCTGTCACATGCACGCGCTTTGCACGTTTTCCATGATATAACAGTCCGTTTGTACTGTTCATATCTTCGATATAGCATTTTCCATCCTGCATGTAAATACATCCATGAATACGCGATGCATACTCCGATGTCAGCACAATATCACAATCTGACTGCCTTCCAAAACTGATTACATCCTTCCCTACGCTTGCAAGCTGCACCTCATAGCTGGGCCTTTCTCCATCAAATACAGTTACACATAGGTTCTGATAAAATCCACTACTCATTTACCTTACCCAAGTCCTCCCAGGCAAATACCTCTCCGCAGAACGGAACAAAATATAATTCGGTATTTCCAATTGCAATCTTGTCATATGCATTCAGACTTGTAACATTTAATACAACTTCATCATTCACATAAAACAATTCCTTGGACTCTCCCGGCTGTGCCAGGAATACACGTTTCTTTGGCTCATACAAAATGATTGCATGCTTTTCTCTGGATACGCTCATGTCGCCAGACAAAACAACATCCATATCTGCGCCTCGACCAATAAAGTTTCTTCCAGACTTCAACGTAAAGCTCTTACCTGCATCTTCACCATTCAAACAAACCAGCCAGCCAACAACCGGTTCTACATTGCTGTCCAGAGAAGAATGTCTCTGTGTCTTTTGATCATCCTCATCCGGGTCATTCCAGCCGGAAGTTGTATCCTGTGAATGATCCTTCAGCCAGCCCTCCAGACTTCCTGCTTTTGTTGCGCCATTGTTTGGTGTTGTCGGAATGCTCTGCTCACTCATCAATGAGATTCCCATATTTCCTGCATTTCCATCATAAGCGACTGTACTGCCAAGCGTTGCTCCCTGATTATCAGGAACCGTATACCCAACCGTTGCATCTGACGCTCCATATGCAACTGTACTTGCCATACTGTCATCAACCCCGCTTGCACCTGCACAATGTGGACAGGTTGCGTACTTATCCACATCATAAAAATGTCCATTGCTACATCTCTTTAAATTCATCCTTTTATCCTCCTAATAATTTATGATATCATCCTAGTGTCTGCTATATTGCAGCAGCACCAGCGATGTATTATCCTGATTTTTTCGTGTGCGCATCATAACTACATCTGTCAATCTGCGTGCTGCACGATTCATATCCGGTTCCTCAAGCTGAATAATCTGCATGATATCCTTATCTGGCAATCGCTTATATAATCCATCACTGCAAAGCAAAACAATATCATTTTCCTGCAGTATAAATGGTTCGTTGTTAATATCCATCAGAGATACATTTCCCATACCCAGATAACTGATCAACGCCTCTGCCTGATCTTCTTCTGCGATATATTGCTCCTTTGTGATCTGCCCTTTTTTCAGTTTCTCATCCAGACTCAACCGGTAATTATGTTCCCGGTTTACTGCAAGGATCTCATTGTCACGCAGTATGTATATTTTGCTGTCACCTACCGACAGAAAATACATTTTATTATTTTCAATCACAACCGCAACGACAGTCGTTCCTCCATTCAGCGGTCTTCCATCTTCATTTTTCAGATTATTGACTGCCTGATCCATCTTCTTCGCTTCTTTTTGAAAGAACTCGCGCATATCTGTGATCGTCGTGTTGTAATAATCATCAATCAGAATAGTTGCCGCTGTCTGACTTGCGAGTTCACCACCATTCATACCTCCCATACCATCACAGACAACTGCAATCGCACGATTTCCATCTACCGCTCCAAACACGGTATCCTGTTGATTTTTCCTCGTTCCTAAAATACTGGATATCCCCATATTTATATGCAACGCATTCGAAGCCTCCAATAAGCTGTCAATATCTACATCTCTCTCAAAACGAACGGTTGTCACATCTCTCTGCTTTCTAGCCTCTTCTGTCATACCTTTTCACCTACCTTAAATCCACTGCTATTACTGCCAAGCATAATCAGTTGCCCTGGTTTTATCATTACCGGCTGACCATGTGGAAGTTTTTGTCCATTGATATATAATCCATTTGATGACTGATCTAACACTAAAAATCTTCTTCCCTTTGCATCATATATCACTTCACAATGCTTTTTGCTTATATGTGGATCGCCCTCAACCACAATATCGCAAAACTGTGCAACTCTCCCTATTGTGATTCCCTTGTTGTCCGGAAGATCGTACTTTACTTCTGCTTTTCCTACCTGAAGAATCTGTATATATCTTTTCGTAGCGGATGGCTGAGGTTCCGGGACTTTATGCACATACTTTGTCAGCCATGCCTTCTGATCCTTCGGAATATTTTGATCATCTGCCAACCCCAGGCATTTCAAAAATGTACTTACCGTCTGTATACGTTCTGTGTACTTAATCATAAGTGCTTTATCTATCGTATCGGAGACAAATGCCGGATATCCGAATTCCTTTAATTTCTGATAGGCCTTTCCCTTTGTACGATCCAGTGCATCCGGTATCTTCTTGGCTGTCATCATATAATAAATTGTACACGCCAGAGAATATACATCGGTATATGTACCCTGCTTTCCATGCAATGAGTATTGTTCCAGCGGTGCAAACCCTGGTTTTAAAACTACAGACAATTTCTGATTAGCGTCCTGTGAAAGCGTCTTGGCATTTCCAAAATCAATCAGCTTTACCTCTCCATTTCCTGTCACAATAATGTTGTCCGGGCTTATATCTCTGTGAAAAAAATTGTGCTGATGCACGATAACCAATGCATGTCCCAGCTTCCTCACTGTGTCCATCACAACATCATATGGAAGACCATTTCCGGACATCTTCACAAGCTTACGCAAGGTCACCCCTTCCAGATATTCCATAACAAAGTAGCACGTTCCGTTTTCCATGAAAAAGTCATATACCGAAACTACTTCCTTGACTGGATTCAGACTTTGAAGGATCTCCGCTTCTTCTAAAAAGCGTTCCTTACTGTGCTCAAACGTTTCCTGCTTATCGGTTGAAACAACCGCTACGTTCATTCCATCCATCGTTCTCGTTACGATTCCCTGTGGAAACAGTTCCTTCACAGCGCAATTTCGTTTTGCTTCCATATCATACGCCACATATGTAATTCCAAATCCTCCGACGCCAAGTGTATGCTGGATTATGTATTTTCCATTCAGACACAGCTGACTTTTTAATTCGACTGTTGAATCTGTCATATCTCCTACCACCTTACAACGATATCCAACGATCCTGCCGTGATACGATCGTTTTTCTCCAATCTTCGTTTATGTGTCATCTTCACACCATTCAACATAGTTCCATTGGTTGTATCCAAATCCTGAATATAAAAACTCTCTCCATCATATTCGATTGCAAAATGCTGTCTGGACATCATAACATCATCAATAAAAATGTCACACAGATCCGAACGTCCAATGATAATGCTTCCCTGCACACCAGCATCTACTTTCTTTATCATTTTCCCATTCGAATACAAATACAAACTAATTGGCTGTCCACTTTTTTGCTGTTCCAGAATGATATGCTGCTTCACATCTGTATTTTCTGCAAAAACAGCCTTATCATCTACAACTACAATTCCCTTATTTTTCTTAATCACATGGAAAACAACCAGCAATATTACAACCAGTATAATTAAAAATATTACCAGAAAAATCCACCAGAATTGCTTGAAAAAGCTTTCCTTTTCCACCTGTTTTTCCGGTGCATCTGTAAGGCTCACATGGTAATCACCTGCAAGTGCATTTCCCTGCAAATCCGTTATACCGGAAAAATAAATACAATAATCCCCCTTATAAATCGTGTCATTCATGGTAAGTCGATATGTACAATCTGTATGAGCTCCCGTCTCCGACACGCTGACACACTGCAGCCTTGTTGCCTGTCTCCCACTTGACGAACTGTCAGTTGCCACGCCGTCTTCCACGATTCTGTACGCCTCCACAGAATCTGCCCTAAGGACAAACTCGCTGAATTTGATATCAATGCTATTATCTCCAGAACGGACAACGGAAACGACCTGTGGTGGCTCCAAATCCGGCTGTGCCTTATTAAATACAACCGACTTTTCTGCATAATTCCAGATTTCCTGACTATCCTCCAGAATAAGTTTCAGACCGATCGTATAACCTATGCCCTCCTGTGCATCTGTATTGGTAAAGGTTGCAATCCATGCATCCTGTAACTCATTGATTTTCGTTTCCACGCTGTTTGAAAAATCATTGTCCTCAACGTAAATACCTTCGCCACTGCTTGATGCTGCAATTCCTTCCAAGGCATTCCCATTCGTTGCCTGCGCATTTTTGTTCATAAACGCATAAACCGGGATATTGGCATCCTTCAATGCACTTTTCACTTCTTCACTTGTCTTTCCGGTGTTCGAATCATTCTCACCATCCGACAGCACAAAAATAATATCTCTGCCGGTAAAACTGTCTCCTTCTATACTCTGATTTTTCGTCTGAATCTGTTTTACCAGATTCACAATACCATCATTCAAATAGGTTCTTTCATCATTTGCAGACAATGCATCCAGTTTTTCTTTTATTTCCGCTGTCTGATCTGCTGTTGCATCTACAATTACAGGTGTTAATGTATCGGACGCATTTCCAACCGTATAAAGAGTGAGTGTATCTGCTTCTTCCATCTTCAGAGCCAGTCCATTGATTGCATCAATCAGTTCTGCAAAATATCCCTTCACAGATCCTGATGTATCCAATAACACATAATAATGGATTCCATATCCAGTCTTTTTCCACTGAGACAGTTCGGATGCCGTCCATTCGTTTCCATTGAACTGCATGCTGACGTTATGTGGATCGGTTGCCTGAAGTGCTCCGTTTTTTCCGTTATAATAAAATATCATCCAAATCGTAGGAAGATTTCCCTGTACCTGCTCTACCCGGTTTTCTGAATCCGCTTCCATATGGATCTGTGTATAGTCTTTATATGGATCTGCTTCCGTTGTTTCCTGCTCACTGGTTACTTCCTGCGTGCTACCTGTCCCCTGCTGCACTGCCTGTGTCGTCGTTTCTGTTTTCTTCTCTGTCGTCTGTTCTGTGCTTTTTTCTGTCGTAGTCTTTTCGGTAGTTGTCCCTGGCGAAGAAGGCGTCGCTACCTCCACTCCACTCGTCTTCGCTTTTACACTCTGACTACTCCCATACGTCATCGTCGAAGTGATAAGCAGGCACAGTAGTGATGCAAATAAAACCAGTTTTTTCCATATATTTTTCATTCTTCTTCCTCCCATGTATGTCCTTCCCTGCAATATGCTATAAATTCAAATATGCTGTCTCCTATATATAATCGATCTCCGCTTCGTAATACCCGTTGTTTCTCTAATAATTCCTGATTCACATATGTAAGCGTTCCCTTCCCCGGAACTATATAAAAATGATTGGATTTCCCATCATATACAACCGAGCAATGCGTATCCCGTGAAATGCTTCTGTCTTCCGAAAAAATAACATCCATATCCATACTTCGCCCAAGCCTGTTGAATCCGTGGTGTAGTCGATAATCTCGTCCTTTTTCCGGACCTTTCACGCATACCAGCCACCCGGTCACATAATCGTTTCCCCGTACCGGCGAGTAATACCCGATTGTCCTTCCATAATCATTGGCTTCTATCTTTTCTTTTTCCTGTCTGCAAATATATTCTTCCAATTCTGAAAGCTTTTCTGCCTGTACTGCAACCGTTTTCTGCTCCTGCATGATATTTGTATTCTTCTGTATCTGCTGTTTCCGCTGTTCGCAATACGGGCATTTGTCATATTTCACATTATCGTAAAAATGCAACCCTTTCTCACATCGTATAATTCCCATACCCCCGGATTTCCTCACTTTCCCTAAAACCACCATATGGGACTGCCTGACCCAGACAATCCCATGTGGTAATATGAAATTTATTTTAAGGTAATTGTAAATGTCACCTTTCTTCCATCAATCGTTGTTGTATATGATACACTTGTCTTCTCACCGGCTTCTGCCTGCAACTGTGACAATGTATTTACAAGTTCCGTTGGTTCCTGTCCTCCTTCAATCTCTTCAGACTCAGCTGTGGTGTTTGCCGGATTCTCCTGTGCAGACTGTGCACAGTTTCCTGCATATTGTGTCAAAACTCCTGAAACTGCCTGTGCTGGATTGGTATCCATGAGCTGCTCCACTGTCTGCGATGGATTTGTTCCAACCTGTGTAGATGTTGGAGCAACATAAGTATCTGCGACCGAAACACTGTCTAATACCGGAATATCTGATGCTGTATAAGTAACTCCATTTTGAATGTATGTGTTATTGGAAATATAGTTATTCGTAATCGTTGTGTAATTGTTTTCTACATTAATGTTTGTATCGATCACAATATTGGTATCTCCTGTTGTGTCGTCTGGAGTTGTATCATTCTGTGCCGGTTCCTGCACTTCTGTCGTTGTATCCTCTGGCTGTCCATCTGTGGATGTTGCATCCTCCGGATCCCATTCATTACCAGTGTTATAATCCGGCGCCTCTGAGATTGTCGGATTATTTGCGATATCTCCTGCTACAGATCCACTCACAACATTTTCAGGCTCTGGTACTACAATATCTTTGATAATATATTCACACACATTGTTACATTTATCATATGCTAAAAGCTTTACATCGTAACTACCCCGTGTGTTGTCGTGATCTGCGATTTTAACTTCATATTCCCATTTGTCGCCACCGACATTAGTTGCAAAATTCTTTCCATCCTCATACCATTTTTCCGGAATGGATAATTCATTTCCATTTGTATATGCAAGACATCCGACGTGCTGAACGCCTGTCAGAGCATCACTTGCCTCAAACCGAAGCTTAAACCCTTCTGTTGTGATCTCACGAATCTCCACTACAGAGATTGAAGGGGCTGTCTTATCCATCGTAACCTGTACGGTATGGCAATCAGATATATTTCCACTTGAATCATATGCGTAGATATGTGTGTTATAAACACCCTCTTCATTACCATGATCTGCAATATTCACTGTGTATGTATATACGCCATTGTCAGACTGTGTAACAGTATCCCAACGAATATCATCCTGTCCATTCTTTTCGGTCCATGTTGGGAACTGTACCTTTGCAACTGATACATCATCTGTAGCAGTACATTGTACTGTATAAGTATTTGCTGTCTGCTCCGTCACCTTCACATCTGTGATTGTCGGTTTGGTTGTATCGGATGGTCTGTAATTAACAGCTCCGAATCCTCTCATATAAGAGGAAGTGTACAGATTGTAAGACGTCTGTTTTACGCAATCGCCTGCGTTTCCCTCTATGCAATGTACATATCCACGATCTACATATTCCACCATTCCTACATGGCTGTTGCCACTTCCGAAAATAACGATATCACCAGGGTTTGGTACATAGGAACCACCAGATGGATAATACAATCCTGCATTTTTAAACCACTGTGCAATCGTTGGAACCCATCCGGTTCTTGGATATGCATTCGAATCCACACCGCTGCTCTGAAGTACCCACCATACAAAATATGCACACCATGGCTGACCATTTCCAACTCCTAGGTCTCTTGCATACTTCGTGAAATTACCGGAACCACTGTTCGCTGTGTAATCATCCAGATTCGCATTGGATGCCTTCTCATGATATCCAACCTGCGATCTTGCAAGTGCTACTACATCTTCTCTCTGTCCAGCCTTTGAAACCATTGTTCCAAAACCACCAGTTGCCATAATCGTCACTGTCAGACACGCTGCCAGACATTTGCTGATAAATCTTTTTAATCCTTTTTTCTTCATATGAATGACCTCCCTCATATTGGTTCTTGTTTCGTGTTGAGATCATCATACCGCGAATTGTAATTTTTTGATCCTTCTGGTAAGTTTTGACAGGTTTGCTGTAATTTTTGTATTATCCAAGACAAATTATATTGTCTTCACTTCCTATAAACAGCTGGCTTCCTGTCGGAAGCTCTGTATTCTGGCGTTTTTTCAGCATATATTTACGATCAACGAGAATACCATTTGTAGACAGATCATTTACAATATACGTTTTCTTTTTTCCATCATAACAAATAGAACAATGTACACGACTTACCATATCGCCACTTAGAACAACATCACATTGCGATGCATCCCTTCCAAGCAGCACACGTTGTTCCGGCTTGAGCCGAATGATTTTGCCTATCAAATATCCTTTTATTCCGATAATCGCCCCGGCATCATCCTGATTCATCGCCAGGCTTCTCGTCACTGTAATTCTTGAATTTGGCATTTTCTTTCTCCTTATTTTTTGCTTCTGTCAAAAATGTCTCTGATTTCCTGATAATAACGTCTACTGATTGGTACAGCATATGTTCCACAATTTACCCGTTCACGCGTCATGCTACATATATCCGCTTTACGAACCATAAAACTCTGATGAGTCCGAATAAATCCCCGTTCACCCAAAACGACTTCAATCTCTGCCATTTTTGCATAAAATGGCACGTCTTCTTTTTCTAAGTGTAGCAATAGCAACCGTCCACTGCTTTCAACGTAATGAATAGCATTAATAGGAATTCTTCGGGCCTTTCCCTTTGAAATTACATTCAGGCACTCCTCAGAAGCATTCAATTCATCTACATATCTCCGCACTTCTCGACTCATATCTTTACCCGCTTGTTCCTTTAAAACATAGGAAAAAGCTTTATATATATACCCCTGATATACATATTGTGTAGACCGTGTAATGAAAATAATATCCACATCTACCTTATTTGTACGAATATATTCTGCAACCTGCATGCCATTAACAGGCTCCATCATAATATCCAACAAAAGCAATTCACAATCAAACTGCCCCTGTTCTATTGACTCAATAACTTTATCTCCCGATGTAAAGATTGTAATTTCAATTTCTTCATAATCAAAAAGAGCCTTTCCAACAGTTTCACGGATTAAATCTCTGTCATGTTGCGAATCATCACAAATGCCAATTCTTAACATGTGTTTATCTCCTTATACACTGGTATTCCTTCTAATATTTATAAACCGTTCTTGTTTCTACATCGCATATTTTTCCACCTTTTGTTACCTTTGTTTTACTCCAATCTGACCATCCAGATACCTTTTCATAGTAATAAGTAACCGTCTTTGTTCGATATACATAATATTTTGTTGTAGTACTTTGCTTTTCTCTCCATCGCTGAAGCATACGATCGCGGGTTGCCGGTCCCACGGATTTGTCCTGTGTCAAGCCTTCCCAACTTTGGAACACACCTACATAGTACATTTCAACGCCACCATACACACCATCCATATATTCGTAATTGTATCCCAGCATATATTCTGCGATAAATTTTTCAACCCATCTACAATCATCACCGGATGTTGCTTGTGTCAACGTTCTTGATGGTATAGGATATGGATTTCCTGGATTGTCAGGCATATTCGTCTCTGTACGGCTTTCTTTTACCTCTGTGTACTCATTTGCCTGTGGCGGAGACGTCGTTTCAGAACTCCAGTTGCTCCAATTATCCTGTGTTTTTACCAGACTCCAACCATCAAGTTTCTCTGATGATGTCTTTTCCTCTTTGGATTTATATCGATATTCCGTATAGGTTTCGTTGTTACAAACAACAAAATTAACAACTGTTTCCTTTGCAACTTTTGTATCCGGCTCTATTCCCTGTGAAAGCACCATTCCATCTGTGGCGCCCTCTTTATGTTGATATGTAACTGCTCCTGCAGAAAGTTTTTTATCACTAAGGCTCTTTCTTGCCTCTGCTTCTGTTTTTCCTACCAGATTTGGAACCTTAATCTTTCCTGCCTCTGGATCTGGCTGTGGTGGAGCTTCCGTCGTTGTAACCGGATTCACGACTTCTTCCTCTTGCTTTGCCTCTGTTGTAGTTACCTGCGTCGTAGTCTTTCCAGAAGAATCTGAAGGTTTATTATCCGTTGATGCTGTTGTTTTTTCTGTTGTACTATTTTCTGTTGTCACATTGGCTTGTGTTGTCGTTGGATCATACGTAATTACTGCATTCGGATTTCCCAAACTTATATAAATAACCACGGTCGTTCCAACCTGCACTTCTGTTCCTGCTGCAACACTCTGACGAATAACATGGTCTTTCTGTACAGAATCACTTTCCTCATTCTTTGTCTGCACCTCAAGTCCCTGCGCCTGCAGCAATGCAATTGCCTCTGAACTGCTCTTATATTGGACATCCGGTACATGTACCATTGCATCCTCTTGCTTTCCAAGGCTGATAACCACACCTACTTTCGATCCCTCAGCCACCTCTGTGTCCGCTTCGGGATTCTGAGATATAACGCATCCTTTTGGAACTGTGTTACTATAATCCGTTCCAGATTTATACAAATACAATTTTGCTTTCTTTACCTTGCTCTGTGCATCAGACCATTTGTCTTTTACAAGATTGGGAACCTTTGTATTGTTGTTCGTGTCATATCCATCAACACCCTTTGACAGATAAATCGTTATCTTTTCACCGATTTTAACCGTTGTTCCTTCTTCCACATCCTGTTTTGCGACATAGCCTGGAGCCACTTCACTCTCCACATCTTCAAAAGTTATTGCACTCTCATCCCAACCCATATCCAAAAGCAATTTCATTACCTCATCTTTGGATAATCCGACAATATCTGGCATATATCCCTTCTCATATCCGGCACTTACTACCAGTTCCATTACCGTTTTTTCCTGTACAACTGTTCCAGATGGAATATTCTGCTGTAACACCATATCCTCTGCAATCTCATCGGAATGCTGCTTATCAGTAATCTGTGTGATCAGATTGGCATCACCGACCGTCTTTTCCGCCTCTGCCAGAGCAATGTTTACTACTTCCGGTGCATATACATATCCATTTTCCAACTGCCCCCGGTTCGAGTGGAACAAATCAGCAAACTTAATAACGCCCGTCACCAGCAATACAATAAATACACACACTGCAGCGGCCGCCACGCCTGATGTAATTTTCAGCCAAATCGGCCATTTACCAATATCCATCTTCTTTAAATGAATCTTGTTCCGCTTGACAGCCTGGTCACTGAACAAATCCGCTTCCAGATCATCTGCCGTCTGTGTACGATCCTCGATGCGAATATTCAAAGCATTCATAATCGCATTCTCTTTGTTCTTCGGGATCTTAATTCCCAGTTTGGATGGTGGAAGCAATGTATCTTTGTTACGGCGTTCCATCGCATCCTCCGGCGTCACACCCGTAATCATCTTATATAACGTTGCCGCACAGGCATACACATCCGTCCATGTTCCCTGATCCCCGCGGCTCCGATACTGTTCTTCTGGCGCATACCCTGGCTTTACAAGCACAGACAAACTACGACTATGCGTTGTTGTTGCAAATCGTGCCGCACCAAAATCAATGATCTTCACTTCACCAGTCTTCGAGATCATGATATTATCCGGAGAAATATCCCGGTGTAAAATCCCCTCTTTGTGCACTTCTTTTAATGCCCCTATCACTGGCATCATAATATTCAGTGCTTCATCAACCGGAATCCTACCTTCCCGTTCCAGTTTTTCTTTCAACGTCTCTCCATCAATATATTCCATAATGATATACGCCGTGTGATTCGCCTGAAAACTATCGTGAATGTCCACGATTCCCGGCGTATGTTTGAATTTTGCAAGCCGTCTTGCTTCTTCAACAAACTTTATAATTCCACTTGCAAACTGTTCTTCTTTCTCTCCGGAGAAAACTGTCACATCCGGAGAGCCCATAGCTCTGGTTGAAAATTCTCCCGGCAGATACTCCTTGATTGCAATCTTCTGGTTTAATACCGGATCATAGCCAATATAAGTCACACCGAATCCACCATTTCCAATTACCTTGCCTACGATATATCGTCCCTCAATCACAGTACCTGGTATCAAATGATATGCTTCTTTCGGTGCTGTTCCATCCACATAACCACAATGTGGACAAACATCATATTTATCATTGTAGGTTTCCATACAACCCATACATAACTTATCAGCCATATCGATATCTCCCTTTATTTTTGTTCCTCACACCATTCGTCAATGGTTTTTGTTCGCTTTAGCACAACCTGCTTCCACAAATCCGCCGTCAGTGTTTCAAGCTTTTTCTCATTCTCCGGATAAAATTTCAGATTATCTAAATATCCATCAATCAAACTTAGCTTACTGTTATTATCCACATATACTCTGTATGCATCTTTCTGCAGTGGTATCGCATGTCGATGCACCAGATGATAGGTCTTCTGCGGTCCCTCCTCCAGCATGTACCGAAGCCAGACTCTAGCTGCCGCAATCTCCTCTTTACTGGCACTTCCACTGATGCTGTACGCATCCGTGAATCGTCCACACAAGGTATTTGACTGAATCGACCGCATCTCATACAATCCAACTACATTTTTATTAAATGTCTGCAATTCCCGCACAGATGCCAGATAATAAGAAACCGTTCCATTCGCAAACCCATCCATCGCCTTTTCACTATTTTCAAGTTTTATATTGCTTTTCGTATGTTTCACTACATCCTGTATCAGTTCCTTTGCGGCATTATCCATAGCCAGACCATTTTCATAATGATAACTACCTCCCAAAGTGTTGATCAGCATATCTGCATATGCAGAATCCATATAATACTGTGATTCCTGTATGTCTGATATTCGACTCAGTTCAAAAGAAGATGCATCCACCGTATCCGACCGGCGCACATACACGACCGGAATATTGAACCCAAGTGGAACCTCTTTTTCCTCTATCAACTTCTTTTTATATGATTTCAAGAAATAATAATCCGACAGGTTATCCATACTGTTATAAACCGGTTTTACAGATGCAGCCGACTTCTGTATCTCCTCTGATGCATACTCCGCCTGATATACTGTTGGCATCGTTCCATCTGCCTTTGCCTGTTCCAGTCTGTCAGCATATTGTTCCTCTGGAATTGCTTCTACGGAAACTGTTACGGCAGCCTGATCACTTTGGAACATATCCGACATATCTTCCATCATTTGTTTCGCTGAATCCGCATCCTCATCTCCGGAATATGCAACCCAGACTGTGATCGTCGCCGGATTCAGGACCGGATCCTTGCTGTCATAGATACGCCATGCCGCGAACCCTCCGACTGCCAGCAAAAGAACCGCAGCTGCTATCGTAAACACACGTCTTCTCTTTCTTTTTTTCAGCTCTGTTTTATCGTCAACAACCTTTTTTTCTTTTAAAAGTGCTTTCTGAAACTCACCAATATTCTGAAACCGCAGCGCCTCATTGACTGCCATTCCACGCATAATCGTATCGCTGATATAATCCGGTATTGACGGATCTAATTCTTTCGGAGCAACAACCGTATCCTCTATCTTCCGATTTGTACTCTCGTCTGGCATCACACCGGTTATGCAGTAATACAACATCGCAGACAGCGCATATATATCCGTCCATGGTCCCTGCTTACTTTTTGTCTGATATTGTTCCGGCGGTGCAAATCCCGGTTTCAAAATAATCGAGCGCGTCACTTCTTTCTCTGTATCCGATAATCTTGCAGCTCCAAAATCCAGAACCTTAACTTTGTTTCCCTCACACAAAAATACATTATCCGGACTGATATCCCGGTGCAGGATCGATGCATCATGAATCTCCTGCAATGCTTCTGAAACAGCGAATGCAATTTCTAACGCTGTTTCCATATCCAGCTTGCCGCCTTCCTGTTTCATAAATTCCTTTACGGAAATTCCATCAAGAAATTCCATGACTATATATGCCGTATTATTTGCTTCAAAGTGATTTTCAACATGGACAATATTTTTACTTTTTTCAAATATTGCCATCTTACGTGCTTCCTCCAGGAAACGCTCCAAATTGGAATAAAATTCTTCCTGATGTCTGCCTCCATACACGATCAGATTTGGATCTCCCGGCACACGTTGTACCATACCTGCCGGATAATATTCCTTGATTGCCACAACCATCTCTAACGTTGTATCCCATGCTTTATATGTAATTCCAAATCCACCTGCTCCGAGCGTGGTTCCGATGATATAACGATTTTGCAATATCGTTCCCGGATACAGATATGTTATCTCCTTCGGAGGAGTCCCCTCTCTATATCCACAAAAAGGGCAAGCAAAATGATTCTGCTCCTGTCCTTCTGGTATTCCAAATTCTTTCATACAATTCAGACATCTTCTCTTCATAGTTCATCCCTCGTATCTATTTTCCAAGCCGGAATATATCTCCATCTTTACCCAATTGAATCATCGTTCCGGCAGGTATTTCTGTCGGTTGATTTTTCTGCATTGCCTTCCCGGATATATAGGTTCCATTGCTGGAATAATCGGTTACCACATATGTGTTATTCGCCGGATTATAGGCAATCTTACAATGCCTGCGGCTAACCTTGTCCTTATTGAGAACCAACTGACACGCAGCTGGATCACGACCAATAACAATTCCATTTCCCACTGCTGCCTCTGCACCCGCATACTCTCCTTTGATTCCATATATCATTGCAGATACAGCCTGTGCAACGTCTCCCGCTGACGGCAATTCTACTTTTCCCCGAACAGACTCCAGAATCAATCCGACCAAAGATGCAATAAACACTGCACCCATCATGCCAACCAGAAGCCAGAATCCTATCTGTACCGAATGCTGCAATAATTGTCTGCAGAACCTTCCAATATATGAAAGGACGGTTTCCTTTACAAAGCTGCCGAGCAAATATTCATATACACCGGTATCATTAAACAGACTTTTTTCTATTGCCTCGACCAATGCATTCTTTGCAATACCCGGAACTGATATATACAATGTAAGCGACGCTGCGATTGAAACCGCAGACAGTGTCATCCCTACAATATATTTTGCTTTTTTCTTTAACACCCATGCAATTACAATCACCGCAACTGCTGTTATCCACGCAACAAGTAACATACTTACAACCAGTCTCTTCAAACCGGAAATGTAGTTGTATGTCTGATCCGTCGGAATGTCTATGACATCCTTCAATAATTTCACACCTGATCTGGATGGCAGCAAATCTCCGGAACCACCATCTTCAAATGCAGAATCCAGTTGTGCAATTCCATCAAAGGTTGTATCAAATGCCTGTTTGACTTCCGTTGTTCCAATCCGGAAATATGGAAGAAACATCGTAATTACTGCCATCAACGAAAACACTGTTATAAGAATGCTAAAGCATATATTTCTCTTATTCATACCTTTTTACCCCTCTTTATTTATTCTCCGGCTCTACCCATACCGCAATCGCCGAATTGTTGTCCATATCCGATCCTTTTCCGTTCTCGTTCACTATCTCAACCATGCGATCAAGCCACGCATCTACCGTATCCGCCTTCTTCAGACACTGCATCATCTCTTTTTCCGTGATCTGCTCCCAGAATCCATCCGAACAAAGTAAAAAAACCTGTGACTTGTTTAAATCTATCCCTTCTGAGATATCATACGCATGTCCATTCATCCACGGACTTCCCACAACCCGAAGCAACCGGCTCCGATCCTCATGTCCACGAATATCCTTTTCTTTGATTTCTCCAGTATTGACAAGCATTTGTGGAACACTGTGATCCAGCGTCCGCGTAATCATCTTATTTTTCTTGAAATAATATAATCTGGAATCTCCTATATGTCCCCAATAAGCACGATTTCCCGAAATCAAAAGCAGCACCATCGTTGTCTTCATATCCGCATATTCGCGTGTCTCCTTCTGTGACATCGTGATAATATCCTGCGCACAGTCAAAGCATTGTGCCAGAAATTCTTTTTCATTTTTTCCCTGAAAATACTCCCCATGGAACATTTCCGATGAAGTTGTCACAGCCAAATTCGATGCACATTCTCCATGTCCATGTCCACCCAGACCATCCGCCAGTATAAACAAATAATTTTCGTCTTTTTGTTGCTCGCCGACACTGTCTTCGTTTACTTCCCGATTTCCTATGTTCGAATATATTTTATATGTAATCATCTGAAACCTCCTTTATACGCCTGAATTATATTCATAATAATAGACAAAATTTTTAAACTATCGTCATTGCAAATTTTATATAGTTTATTGTTATATTTGACAAATTTAATCCACTAAATTGCCTCTATATATACCATACTCTGCGTCATAACTTTCCACATAAATATGCTCAGATTTTGAAATCGCTGGCAATATACTACTTGTCGGTCTCGGTTGCATATATGGACTTAAATCAAACTCCCGATATGTATTTAAGGCAACCATTTCCATATCTTTGACAAATAAAATTACATTTTCCATGAATTCTTCTGAAGTGACTTGTTTTTCACCAATTGTACATACTATTTCATAAATACCATTGTCCATATACGAATTCACTTCTCCACTATCATTCCAACACATTACTTGCTCCGCAGCCAATGAACCATTATCCGCTAAATCAAAGCGATAAAAAGTAGAACGTGAGCCATTACCATCGTAGGTTTCAGATATTGCATATAATCGAAAATCATCCTTTTTGCGAAACACACAGTACTCTGTTCCACCAGCCACTGGAATATTTAAGTTTTCCAAGAAACAGATTTGCTTTTCTTTACCATTTTCAATTGTATAAATATTTAAATCTCCACCTCCAGTTTCAGAATTTTCTGTCATAAACAACAGTTCCGGTTTCTCATCTCCCGTAACATCTATATAACATATTGAGGCATTCCCATATCCCGTTGTATATGCAGAAATTTTATCCGCCTCTCTTTCTAACACATCTATATATGGCTGATATTCTGCTGTCAAACTGCTATTTCCCTGCATAACCTGCTCTTCATTCTCATTGCAAAGTAAAACCATAGGGAGCTTACCACCATAATTATTCATAAGATATAAATTCATCCACGACCGTTCTCCCTCTGAGAAACTGTCCAAAGGTCTTCCCGGAAGATAAAACAAAATTCGACCCGCATTTTCAAGCCCATACGCTTCACTATACTTGTATCGCATTTCATCCTTTATCTCTTCCGTTCCCGGTTCATTTACATACTCTATCGATTCTATCGTCGTTGCATAGGTGTAATCATCCACCTTTTCTAACTGTCCAAACCGTCCGAAGAATTCACTAAAATAGATTGATCCACTTGGATATCCTTCTCCGGTATCTCCCATCTCGCTATCATGAAACATACCTGAGAAATTCCCATCTGCATCAACGGACAAATCTGTCTCCCATGCCCCTGCTCCACTTGAAAAAATAAACGTTGTATGTTGCAATTTCCCATAGGAAAATCCAATATCTTCAGGTATTTCTTCTGCTTCTTCTGTTGTCGTTTCCGCCTCTGTCGTTGATGCAGTTGCAGGTTCTTCGGACTCCGTTTCCGCCTCAGCTTCTGTTGAGGCATCCGTCGGTGTTGCAGTATCCTTTTTTGACGAATCTCTGTGCTTTGCATAAACAATCAATGAAACAATAAGCCCTGCCAGCAATACACACACAACGCTGAGAATAATAACCAGCTTCTTTTTCGACTTTGTTTTATTTCCCTTGGCTTCTTTTCCCCCACCAATATAGATACTTATACTTTCTTCACTGTCTTTCCCCTGTATGCAAATGCAATCCCCCTCTTCAATCGCATATTGCTCTACTCGGTTTCCATTCACCAGTATCCCATTCGTACTGTTCAGATCCTGCACATACCATATGCCCTCTTCCATATAAAACACACCATGGATTCTCGATACAAACTCCAAATCAAGTACAATATCATTGTCCGGCTGTCTTCCAAAGCTTACGACTTCCTTTTGAAATTGTTCCAGATTATAGCTTTCGCTTTTTTGGTTGCCATAATAAATTACTATTGATTTCATATCAAACGTTACTCCACTGTTTAAAAACAAATTTTATTCAACTACTTCAATAGCAAACTGCACGCCTGCCATCGCATTAATTACATATTTCCCAAGTGGAAGATTCGATGTGTCATAATAAAAATACCCTTCTGGAGCCTCTTGGTAATCAGCCTTATACTTATCTCCCAACAAAAAACATTTCTTATCTACAGAAACTGTTTTTACTACCTGCTCGTAATTCTTATAATATGTTACTTCAATATTCGTTGGCTCTGCATAATACAAAAATTTGTATGTAGGCCATCCATCTCCAATTTCTACATAATCTGCTATCCTATTTGCATCCTCATCATTAATTTTAAATATCTTATTCGTCGTAATAAAACATTTGCCGTAGTATAAGGATGAATTAAAACTGCTCTTGTGAAACTCTACTGTGCCATCATCATTTGTAACGAATTCCTGCGGAACAGAATATCCTTCACTATTAATAATTGATATGGATTTAAATCCATGCATACCATCAAATCCAACAATTTTGTCACCGACATGCACCTGGGCATATTCAAAATTTTCTCCCACAAACCTGATTTTTAACGATACCATGTTCTCATCAAAGCATTCGCTGTTTGTCATTGGATAATAGCAGTCATTATGTTCCACGAAAAAATGCTGGTCTTGGTCCTTAGCCGCCTCCGAATAACTCAACCCGCCTACACTATTTTCTACCGGGAAATCGGTTTCCGAAACCGCATTCTGTACGGCTTCTGTTGTAACCGTTTCTTCTGTTGTTTCTTCCGTTGTTTCTTCTACTTCTTCCATCGTAGTTTCCGCCTCGATTGTTGTCACAGTTGTTGGTTCCTCTGTTTCCGTTGCTTCCTCTGTCTCCGTTGAAGCATCCGTTGGTGTCGCCGTTTCCTTCTTTGACGAATCTCTGTGTGTTGCGTAAATAACCAACGAAACTATAAATGCTACCAGCAGTACACATATCACACTCAAAATAATAACCAGCTTCTTAGGGGATCTGGTCTTATCCAGCTTCGCTTGCTCTGATTGGCTGATATATATGCTTATACTTTCTTCCCCATCTTTTCTCTGTATACAAATGCAATCCCCCTCTTTGATCGCATATGGCTGGTCAATATAGGTTCCATTTACAAGCAATCCATTCGTACTGTCCAGATCCTGTACATACCATGTTCCGTCTTCCATAAAAAATACGCCATGTATCCGCGATACAAAATTCCAATCAAGTACAATATCATTGTCCGGCTGCCTGCCAAAGCTTACAACTTCTTTATTGAACTGCTCCAATATGTAACTATCTATTTTTTTATCTGCATACTTAATAACAATTTGCATATTCCAAGCATTCTCCTTTTTCAGGTTCAAAATGTCCGTTCATTATAGTATCACAAAAAAATCACAATTTTCGTCATCATGCATTATTGGCACGTTTCTCGTCAAAATTGGTACTGTATACATAAAAAAGCAACCGGAATCTTTCAAATAGATCATTTCCGATTAAAATCTGGCTTAAACTCTTTTTTCTGTGCACTTTTTATTAGGGAATCCTATTCGTTTAATAACGCATTAAATTCTCTGTTGACACGAATCGTTCCCATATATATAAACTCATCGCTTACATAATTGCATAACTGAAATTCTTTGAAATCGAAGGGACAACCTCTTCCTGAAACACGTTGTCGTTGTCCCTTGCTTTACATATAATTCCATATTCATCTAAAACAGTCTGTAACACATATCTCCCATATATGATTATTCCTGTTTGCAAATAATGCATTTTTTCCACAATTTCTCTCTTGTCTCATAAATGGTGTCATAAAAATATTTTTTACTTTTGTGAATACTCATTTTTTTCAACCCATGAAAGCATATCATCTACATAATAACTTCTTGTTTCTATTAATCCAAATTCATTATATATATACTGCCATTTAAAGCTTCTGAACAACTCACCATTTTTATAAATGACATTTTCAACAACATTTCCGTATTCATCATATTGATTCGTTTGTCTCTCGTTTTCATATATTATACCATCTTTA